>Ga0208790_1000147_pt1 | contig 38069 bp, 32 predicted proteins | sample 10_taG_FD_184083 | JGI IMG/M metagenome (GOLD analysis project Ga0208790, IMG submission 184083) | Marine viral communities from the Subarctic Pacific Ocean - 10_ETSP_OMZ_AT15264 metaG (SPAdes) (version 2) | ecosystem: Environmental > Aquatic > Marine > Oceanic | place: Pacific Ocean | collected... | reverse complement strand
TGTCCAGTAGTCGTCCTGCTGGACCAACCAAGCGCGCCCGCCACCCGTAATCTCGAACGTCAACGTCCCGAACTGACTCATCTGGCGGTAGTTCGCGGCCTTCGGACTCCCCTCAACCCACACCGCGGCGATCACCCCGCTTGGCGCGCCCAACGCCAGCCCTACCAACGCGGAGGGGAACTCGCTCCACCAACCACGCACCTCGTCCAACGTTGGCGGCGCAGACACCTCCGCCAACGGAACCATCGACTCACGATCAATCGGGTAGATCGCCCATGAATACTGCTCCCGGTAGAATACCGCCCACTCCAACGGGGACGCCTCCATTGGCGGAGGAGCAACGCCCGTCGAACGAACCGCCGTAATCTCACGCGCCGATACTTCTCGATCTGGTGTTGTGTCCATGATGGCAGGATAGTATAATACTCACGACACGGCAACCACATCCTCACAGGAGCAGCACGATGTCTGAGGCTACCGAATCACTCCTCGATCACCGCGCGGCGCCCGAAAGCATACGGGACACCGTTGAAATCGCACCCGACACCGACGCCGGCATCCCCGGCATCGGCGCGCTCATCGACGTAAGCGCTATGCAAAACGAGTTCATCGCCAAGCGATACCCCGGCGGACGCAAGCCCGTCCCTTACCGCGTGATCTCCGAAGCCACCGGAGTCCCGCAGCAGAAGCTCTCCGTCTTCGAGAAGACCGCCGAAGTCGATGCCGATACCGCCATGCGCATCGCCGTCTACCTCGGATACAGCCTGCTCCTCGTCAAGGAAGAACCGTCCGTCGAGGACACCGGCGGCTTCTGATGCCCATCAAGATCACAGGGCGCATGTGGGCGGGGATTCACGACAAGCTCATGCGCGCCCGGCACAAGGATGTCGAGCAGGACGAGCGGCTCGACTCGATGGTAAAGAGGATCGTGAACCTAGAGCGCAACTTCGTGAAGCTCTTTGACATCGTCGAGACACGCGCCAAGGAGGATCGGTAGCTATGCACGAACCAGTCAACAGCCTCAGCATCAACGGGACGCTGCAAGAAGACGCGATACGGAGAGGCGATAGCGGACCCCTCTCCCTCAACATCCTCTACCTGGGCGAGGAGTTCGAGAAACGAGACGGCTCCACAGGACAAGACCGGCTCTACGTCAAAGCCATCTGCTGGGGAGACATGCGCGACGAGTTCGAGCATCTCAAAGAAGGGGACTTCATCGGAGTCGAAGGCAAAGTCCAGTTCAACGGATACACCAACGCCGACGGCGTCGATGTCAAATCCTGGCAACTCGTAGCACGAGACATCCAAGTGCTGGGCAAAGGCGAAGCGCCCGAACCACGAGCGCAGGAACAGACCGCCAGCACCTTCACGCCCGCCGACGACGACGACATCCCGTTCTGAGCTTGCCGGGAATATCCCCGGTAGGGCGTCCCGCCTGGACACAGAAAATGGTAAGGGCAGGGCGCAGCACGCACTAGCAGACGGGGCGGCGCGGCTGATTCCTGACGCCGCCCTTTTCTAGGAGACGGCGCATGAAGCACCCACTCGCGCACTACGAAGAGGTCGGGCCAGGTCTATTCCGCCATCGAGTAGGCAGCGGGTGGCTAGTCATGCACCACGTAGCACGGAACACGGCTGTCATCGGCTGCCACGTCCTTGACCCCGCACACCAATGGGAAAAACAAGATGGCTACGGGTGGGTGGACATGGGCGACGGGATCGGGAGCCAACGATTCCCAACAGGCAACGGATGGATTGTCCGCATCCACGCCTTCTACTCACCACTCACCAGCCTCGTGTGGATTCCCGGTAAATGGGAGACGAAGGACAGAGCATGAGAGACGAATGCCGCGACCGCGACCATGGACACGTGTGGAAGTCACACAAAGCCAGAGACACATGGCGCGCTGATCGCGACGTGGAGATGCGCTGCGACTGCGGACAACGCTCGTGCAACGGCACGATCCTCGTAAACCCGAAGCACGCATTCCCAGCACAATGGGACGAGATGTGGGCGAAGCACGAGAAGCTCAGAGAGAAAGGGGAGACGGGTGCCGACGATCACTGACGAACAACTCGAACGAGCTATCAACAACGCACAGAGCTACCGAGACTACGTCGATGACCTCATCAGCAGCTACCCCGAGGAAGACTACACCAATGCTGTCAATTTCGCGGACAAAGAACTCAAAGCACTCGTAGCCGAAAGGGACAAGACGAAGTTCAAGGCGACGAAGAGAGAAGACCTGCCGAGGAAGGGGCAGGGCAGCAGGGATTGATAGGCCCTGTCCCAAACACGCGCCTTTCGCGCGCATATGACGCCAGAACGCACAGACATTGGAGCGAAACGGCACCTAGACGGCGTTCCTGCCCCCGTTTCCGTATTGATAGGGTGGTCTGGCGGTCGAAATGGCGTGACGGGGCTGCTATTACGCGTGTAGTAGTGTTTGCTGTTTTGGTCTTCGTTGCGCGCCGCTGCTCGTTGGGGTATTGTTGTCGTGACGTTGCACCAGTCGGGGGTGGCCGCTGCTGCCCCCTCCTTTGACCTAGTTATCCACAGGTTATCCACAATAGGGAGGGGCGTCGCTAAGTGAGCCAACTCGCCTCTGCGGTCGCTGATACCCCCGCCCCTGCGCCAGGGATCGACCCTGCGGTGCGCGACCTCTTCATTGGCGCGGTGAATACGCTGCGTGCCGCTGATACACCCGCTTTGCAGCAAGGCTCGGCTGCTGAGGAAGCTCGCGGGCTGCTGGTCAAAGAGCGCCATCTGGCGAAGGCGTGCCTCCTCACTATCACGGACAAGCAGCAGGATCTGATCCCGTTCGTCGGGAACAACTGCCAGGCGATATATCGGAAGTCTGTGCAGCGTCAGCGGGACGAGGGGCTGCCTGTACGCCACGCGGTGCTTAAGCCGCGTCAGACGGGCATCTCTACCGAGATTGCGAGTGATAACTTCCTTGACGCGATAGCATATCCGAATCGCCACTGCCGTGTGATGGCGCACGAAGAGAAGACGGTGAGCGAGTTATTCGGGATGTACCGTCGGTATCGGACATACATGCCGAAGGACTGCATGATCGAGCAGGGGCGCGGAATGCGCTTCGCTGCGAAGATGGTCATGGAGGAGCCGCTGAACTCTGTCGTGGAGGTTCTGCTGGCTCGTGAGAGCGCCAAGTCGACGATCGGGCGCACAGGTCGTGGGATGACGATTCACGCGCTGCACCTGTCCGAGTATGCGCATATGGACAACCCCGAGGCGACGATGACGGGGCTGCTGCGGGCAGTGCCGAAGAGCAATCCGACGATCAACGTTGTGTTGGAGACGACGGCAAAGGCGTATGGCGACCCGTTCTGGCGTGAGTGGATCAAGGCGAAGCGTAACGAGGAGTTGGGGCGCGTCGATTCGATCCTGCCGGTGTTTATCGCGTGGACGGATCACCACGAGTACCAGCACGTCTTGGACGACGATCGGGAAGAGTGGCTGACGAACGACATTCGCTGGGACGAGTCGGACGAATACGGTGATGAACGATCGTTAATTGAGGAGTTCGGGGTAACGCTGGGGCAAATCTCATGGCGTCGCAGTGAGATTGACGACCCAGGGATGGACAAGCGGAAGTTCAAGATCGAGTATCCGCGTACGGAGGACGAGGCGTTCCAGGGCAGCGGCGGGAATTACCTCGACGGCGGCAAGATGCAGGTGCACCTAAATGCGACAGTAGAGGCGCCGAAGCGCGGGTACATGGAGATGCCGTTCTATACGCACGTGCCTCGGTTCAAGGAGGCGGAGGAGACGGCGCGCTGGATGGACGTGTGGGCGGTTCCCCAGCCCGGCGAGGAGTTCATTGGGTTCATCGACGCGAGTGAGAATAAGCCGAATAGCGGCGACTTCAACGTGATGCTGGTGCTGCGGCGTCAGCCGTTAGAGGTTGTGGCGTTGCTGCGTGGTACGCGATGGTATCGTCCCGAGACGCCTGAGTTCAGCGATCAGTGTTTCATGGCGGGGCTGTGGTACAACAATGCTCTACTGGTACCTGAGTCGAATACTGTCGGGCAAGAAATCATCCGTGACTTACTCGGTCGAAATTCGTTCGCGTACGCCTACCCCAACCTCGGCACCGAAGAGATGCTCTTCGTTGGCAAGACGTCGGCAACGCCTACGTGGGGACTGCGTACGTCGCGGACGACGAAGCGTGCGATGATGTCCGAGTTGAAGAACTTGGTCTACGAGGAACACGCGGCGTTGAACTCGTCGGTGCTTGTCAAGGAACTGATGTCGCTTCAGATCGTGAACCAGAACGGCGCTGTGGCGGCGCCGATGAAGGGGCGCCCGTTTGAGGAGGGATCGAGCGAGGAAGGCCACCATGATGATTGCGCTATCGCGTTAGCCGGTGCATACTATACCCATGGGCTGTTGACGCCGCCTCGTACTCCGATGGAGAATCACGACCGTATGATGCGTGAGCGTCAGCGTCGTGGCGAGGGTATCAGCACCGAGATTACGGATTGGCGCGGCGACGGTGGCGCTAGGGATGGATTCGACTTCGGGTCGCTAGGAGTGTGATATGGACAGGCGCGGATTCTTCGGCAAGCTGGTGGGCGGCGTAGCAGCGGCAGTGGCGGCGAAGGCTGTAAAGAGCGAGGCGCGCCCCGAGCAGGTCGACATAACTACGCCGGGGTATACGTCGGATGGCCCGTGGTTCACGACGATCCCCCCGCAGAAGCTCCGCTGGTCCAAGCACAGCGCGAAGGACGGGCCGTGGTTCCCTGTGGAGGACGAGTCCGCCGACCCCAAGACGCTCACGTTTGCCGACATCCGCGAGATGCGGGAGTCGCTCGTTGCCACGCCGCCGCCTGTCACCTACGTCCCCCCTATATCGCCTCTGCGCGACGCCTGGTCGAAGGGGAAGTTGCGCCTCAGCGCGGACGACCTCGACGCTATCCAGATGTCGATGAGCGCCCCCGGCGAGGGCTTCACGGAGTACATCTACCGGGGCTACCACTTCGTCCCCGAGGACATCGAGCAGATCCGGCGCACTCAGAGGATCTGGAGTCCGCCGGCGCACGGGATGGTTGGGGCCACGCAGACCGACACAATGGGCAACGAGTGGGTGTGGGGCAAGGCGGGCGAGGATATCAAGGCAGGCACGGTGGTCGCGGCAGACGCCGAGGGGCATATGCGCCCGTTCACCGAAGACGGCGTGTCGCTCGCAGATGGCGTCGTGCAGCGGGATTGGGCGGAAGGCGAGTCGGGCAGCCAGATGGCTCTGCGCAAGGGATTCGGGACGATCCACGTCGAGAGCGGGGACGTTAGCGAGCATATGCTGTGCAACGTCGACTGCACCACGAGAGAGATAGTGAGAGGGCCGTGGCATGAACAGGCGGAGCTTTCTGACGAAGGCGCTGGGCGGGGTAGCAGTGTTAGCGAGCGGGTTGCTGAGTGGCAGGGACGCGCACAGCAAACCGAGCAGGCCCGACTCGACGACCTCTATGGAGAATGGTCAGGCTGACGCCATCTTCTCCAAGGACGAGAGCGGCAACTGCACGCAGCTTACGCCCCACGACGACGACGGGCTGTGGACCCCCGGTTGGGGCGTCACTCGCCCAGAGTGGCGCAAGCGCCCGGCGACCAACCCCCTGCTCAAGGAACTATCGGAGGCTACGCGCCAGAGCTTCGAGAGTGTAAACGAGCAGATGCTCGTAATGAACTCGGACGTCTACCGGGGGCTGCAAACGGCGCTCGACACCCCTATAGGCAACGCCTTGAATGACGCTGATACCGGCGACATCGTCAACGTCGCGATGGGACACTCGTTCACCGCGCATCAACGTCGCGATGGGACACTCGTTCACCGCGCAGCCGCCGGAAGAGTGGCGAGACGAAGACGGCCGCCCGCTGACGGAGGCGCAGATGTCTGACGACCAGTTCCAGCAGTACCGGGGGGTGATGTCGGTCCCGATTACTGTGGTCTGCGACGATCGCCGCCGTGTGGGGACGGTCAAGGACGTGGACTTCGGATGAAGGTCGCGCTGTCTGACATTCTGTCAAAGTTCGTCCGGTTCGAGGTTCTGGGCGTGTGGGGCGGCTTGACGGAAGAGGAACACGCCGAGCATGTGGAGCTACGCGATATGCTGTCGCGCTTCACGGTGGATATGCCCGACGATCCTGACCACGAGCGGTATTCGCGCGTGCTGACGGACGATCAGGCTATGGAGCAGTGGCGCGCTGAGCAGCAAGAGGTGCGGGAGGGAAAACGCCCTGCCGCGCAGTCGGAATGGTGATCCAAAGGAGTCCCTATGCCGAGGTATGAGTTCCGGCAAGAGTACGTTCCGTGGACGAATCCCAACTATCACGACCCGAAGGTGAAGAACCGGACGGCGGAGGTGATGTCGAAGTTCTGCGCCGACGGCTGGGAGATAGTCCACGTCGAGCGGGAAGTGCAGGGCCGCGACACGGTCTACGACGTGTGGATGCAGCGCGAGGTTGCGGCGGACTCGGCGCCGGCTGTACACTCCGCGCCGTTCGAGCAGTATACTGAAGAGGAAGCGGTGAACCCCGATCCGGTAGAGGGCGACGACCTTGTCACTTACCGGATGGCAGCGGCGGCGCTGAGCATGTCGCCGCAAAAGTTTGCGTATGCCCTGAAGAAGCGCAAACTCCGTGATGCAGCGGACTTCCCGTTCACGAAGGTGATCGGCGGAAAGACGAACACGGAAAGATGGGTTGCGCCGATGGACGAGTTCGTGTTATGGGTACGTGAGCGGTTCCCCGAAGAAATAGCTGCCCAAGCAAAAGCGGGGGCGTCCGACGACTCCGAGGAATGACACATGCCCCGTAAGCAGCGTGGAAAGCGTGTCCCTTTGCCGCGCGGCAAGCACGCCCCGATGCACTCTAAGACGCAACGCAGGTCGCCTACGCGCCCTGTCCCCAAGGTCATCAAGTCCTTCAACCCACGTGGTGCGCCAGGCAGCGCCCGGAGGAAGAGGGCAAAAGCCCGCGAGTACGGCCGTGCGGATATCACAATGTTCGACATGTACACCAAGGCGTCTCGAAACAAACGGGCAGCCAAAAGTCTGCATCGCGGCGACCGCTTCATGGGCTTGCGGAACTCTTCGCGCGCGAAGTAGTCTCGGCTACGGATCGAACAACTTAATCGCTTGGGGCGATCATTGGGAATTGATCTTCGCGCCTCAGACATAGCGCCGGAGCGACGGCTCCATGAGCTTAACAATATCCGCGATGCAAAGCGGACTGCGAGGATTCTGCGCGCCTCTATAAAGGCAGCAGAGCAGGGCGACAACTTCCGCGCTTTCCTCGCGCAGTTCGACGGGTCGTACGCGTTCTACCACGGCGACCAGTGGCTCAATTCCGATGGCTCTAGGTCTGAGGCGCCGCCTTGGCGGTTCCGCACCATCCGCAACGTCACCTTTGGGATGGTCCACTCCATCGTCTCCCTGATGATGGACATGCGCCCTGCGCCCTATATCGTCGCTGACTTCCCCAACCGCCCGGTCCCCAACGCGGGATTCCTGCCCTTCCAGTCGCTTGCCGGCGGGCAGACCGAGTACCGCGAGCGGATATTCTCGGACCTCGCCACCGACGCTACGGACATGATGCAGGCGGAGTTCGAGCGCACGGACGAAGACGCGCACCTCAAGAACATGCTGCTGGACATGACTGTCGGCGGGCTTGCGGTGGAGAAGACGTATTGGGACACGAAGACGGGGCGTCCAGCGGTCATCCAGATCGACCCGCGCGACTTCATGGTGGACCCAGAGTGCCTCTCTAACCGGATCTACGACGGCAACGCGTCGTTCGTAGTCTGGAAGAAGAAGATGGACTTGGACAGAGTCCAACGGGTGTATCGGCTGTCCAATAACGAGACGCGCAAGGTCAAAGAGAAGGCGATCGAGCATGACGACATCTCGATCATCGACGACGAGGGGCTGTACAGGCGCTACGAGTATTCCAGCCCGTTCAAAGACCCTCACCCCGACACGCAAGACTATAACCGCCCGCAGGTGACAGTCTACGAGTTCTGGTATTTCGAGGACGCCGTGCCGGGCTTGGAGGGGACTGAGGAGCCGGTCGAGCCTAGCGCGTTCCCGAAGGGTCGCCGCATCCACATGGCGGGCGACACAATCCTCTTGGACGACGCCAACCCGTTTGCTCACGGGCAGCTACCGTTTGTCCTCTATAGGAACTACGGCGATCCACGCGACCCGTACGGCTTCGGTGACGTGGAGGTGGTGCGTGGTCAGCAGGTAGCTCTGAACGTCCTGCAATCGCAGGTGATGCAGATGGCTATCTTGATGGCGAACGGCCAGTGGGTGTATGAGGAAGGCGCGTTGCGCGAAGATTGGCTGTCCAACCGTCCAGGGTTAGCGGTCGAGGTTCCGCGCGGGATGATTAACTCGGTCAAGAAGCTCGAAGGCATGAACGTGCCGTCATCGCTCTTCGGCGTGATGGACCAGATCGAGCAGAACGTCGAGAAGACGACGAACGTGAACGACGCGATGGAGGGCGTGTCACCTGGTACGCACGTCTCCGCGAAGCAGACCCAGACGTTACAGGACGCCGCGTTCAAGCGGATACGTGAGAAGCTCACGAACGTGGGCATGGCTCGCCGGCGCAGTGTGTATCAGCGGTTCCGGTTGATGCAGGAGAATGCGAGCTTCCACGACGTGCTGGCGTCCGGTGATATGCAGAGCGGCGAGTGGATGGCTTGGGACGACGCTATCCGCGAGATGCCGGTGGACGTCCGCATCCGTTCGATGTGGGACGAGCCGACGACGAAGGCAGAGAAGCAGGAAAACGCGATGCAGATGATGCAGGCGGGTTGGTTCGACCCGTTGCAGGCGATCAAGCACGCGGACATCGAGGTCGACGAGGACTTCCTGCGGACATTGGAATTGACTCGTTCTGTGCAGTTGAAGACGCTCAACGTGCAGAACATGGAAGTGCAACTGCGTGAGGCTCAGGTGCAGCAGCAGTTGCAGGCGATGTTGGGAGCGCAGCAGGGCGCGATGCCGGGCGGAATGGCCGGGCAGATGCAGCCGGGTGGCGCCCCTCAGATGATCGACGCTGCGGGCGGCGTTCCGATGGCTCCCGAGGATGCTGGCGGGGGGCTAGACGCGATGGCTCTCGAAGGCGGCGGTGAAGTAGCACCAGAGGCGCCCGCAGCGCCACCATCCGGGTAAGGAGCGGTAGAATGGCACTTAAGGTTAAGCGCAAGGCCAAGCCCAAGACTAGCGGGAAGACCCCCGTGAGCAAAGTCATGTCCGCTCCAGGGTCGATTGTATTTAGCCAGTCCAAGAAGAAGGCTAAGGCCAAGAAGGTAGTCCCTCGTCAGAAGGCTAAGGCCAAGCCTAAGAAGCGCAACAACTCGGCAGCGGCTATGCGCAAGCGTGCGAAGGCCAAAGGGGCTGCTTGGCGGAAGAAGCACGGCGCTAAGAAGCGCTAAGAAGCGCTAACAGTTTCTCTCCCCTTCGGGGGCGAGCGCACCCACGGCAAGCGACACTGCCGTGATTTCGAGGAAGGTGAACGATGGCTGAGAAGGCAGCCGCCCAGGGGCCTACGTCTGCTGGCCTTGACGCGAAAAGCACCCAAGCTCGGGTGCAGGAGATGATCCAGAACGCGGTGTCCGATCCGGTTGAGGGGCAGTCTGCTCCACAGACCGAGACAGCGGCCGTGGTCGAGGATGCTCCGCAAGCTCAGGATGCAGGCACGGTTACAGGCGACACCCCCAGCACTCCGCCCAAGACGGCGGATGACATCGACCCACCTGCCGCTGACCCCGCCCCGCAGCCGTCCTCCGATTGGACGGCGGCTGACTCACGGATCGGGCAGTTGGTGGCGCAGTTGGAAGCGAGCAGAGGTCAAACAGCAGAGGCAGAAGCGGAGCGAGATCAACGGGCCGAGGATCACCGAGAGGCGACTCGCTGGGGAACGAAGAATCGCCAAGAGGCGAAGGAACTGACCCAGCGCTTGGATACGGCGGAAACCGACCGTGAGTCCCTATCGCGGGAATTGGAGCAGACGAAGGCTCTCTTAGCGGAGAAGATGCGGCAGCCAGCAGCGCCTACGGCGCAGGACGACCCATATGGCTATGCCGACCCTTACGCGAACGAAGAGCCGGCGCCTACCCAACCCGCCTCCGTGGAAGACGACCCGAGGTATCGCGCGCAGCAGGAGAAGATCGCAGGATTGGAGTCCACGGTCGAGTCCCTGGCAGCGGACCGGAAGAAGCGTGAGTTCGACACGAAGGTGGCGACACTCACGGCGGAGTTCAAGGAGCGTAAGGCAATGCTGATGGGGCCTCAGTATGCCATGAGCGAAAACGAAGCAAACGTGGCGATACGCGCGCACGCGGACGGGAACAACGACGCGTTCACCGACCTGTGCATTCACGCTACCCGCCGCGCCATGGCTTCCAAAGCGAATGGCAGACCCGAGGCAGCCGCAAGCAACGCCGACCTCCAAGTGGAGTCCGAGGGCGCCAACTCGCGGAGTACATCCGCGCCGCGCCGCCCGCCGATTCTTCCGGCCGACATGCCCGCGTTCGACATGGCTGCAATCTCGAAACTCTCCGAGCCTCAGCAGAGTGACGCTCGTGTAGCAAACATGGCGAAGACCATATTCGCTGATTGAACCAGCCGGATGCCAGCGAGGGCGTGTGCAGGTAAGCGCGCCTTCGCCAGCGTCCCCTACGGGGGATGCCACTTACCTGTGGTGATGGTTTGGTTGTCTCTTCGGATGGAAGGACATCCAAATGGCATCAGGGCAGATTCTCACGGAACTCGGACGTGCGGTACGCCATACGTGGGCGGGCCTGAACGAGAAGATTCTCGAACGCTCCTACGCGTTTTCCAACACGTTGATCCGCCGTGCGCGCGTGTTCAACGAGGGCAACGAGATTCGGTTTGCGCTCTGGAAGGAGCGTCAGCCGACGACCACCTACAGCTCCTATGACGAACTCCCGCGCGTGCAGCGCGAGCAGGTCGTCGAGGGAACGGTGAAGTGGAAGCACTACGCCGTCGCGATCCAGATCGACGGTCCCTCTCTGCGTGCGAACATGGACGTGGGGATCAACGGGCTGCTCGACATGGACTCCCTGCGCGGGCTGTCCAGCAACAAGCAACTGACGCTGTTTTCTCTGGTTGACCGCCAGATGGCGCGTGCAGTCGAGGATCTGAAGTTCGCCATTGGCGCGGACGTCTATGGCACCGGTACGGGCCAGGACGGCGACCGCATCCAGGGCCTCGGAACGATCATCGACACGTCGCTGTCGTATGCCGGACTCGCCGTTGGCGACGTCGGCACGGACGACCTCGACTCTGCCAACCGTTGGGCGGGCAAGGTCGACACGAACAGCGGCACGAACCGGACGATCGGTCTTGAAGACATCGCGTCGATGGGCGCGTCGATCCGCCGTGGCAACGAGTCGGCGGAAGACATCATGGTGTATCAGAACAACGCCATGTACGCGACGCTCCAGGTGCTGTTGCAGGGCCAGCAGTACTTCACGAACGACGAGTTGGCAGCGATCGGGTTCGACAACATCGTCTGGGACAACATGACGTTTGTCCGCGACGAGATGGCGGACGCCAACACGATGTTCTTCATCAACCACAACCACATGTACATGGCGATCCGAAACTCCGCGAACTTCGAGTTCCTGGGCTTCGAGAAGGAAGACGACTCGGTCGTCGGCCACGTCATCGCTGACCTCAACCTCGTCTGTGATGATCGCCACCGTCAGGGCAAGATCGAGGACATCACCACGGTCTAACCGGCGACCGCCGGCGTGACTTGGCGTCCACTTTGACGAACAGAAAGGAACCCAACCGTGGGTAACTATTACGGCGACATCTACCAGACCAATTCCGTCCCGGCACATCCGGCTGGGAAGGAAATCCGCACCCCCGATGGGCGGTGCTTCAAGTACATGCAGAACACGAGTGGCGGCGCTCTCGCGAAGGGCAATCTGCTCAAGCTCGAAGGGGCTTCGGGCGGAACCGGCGCGGCGGACGGCGGGATCATAATGACTGGCACGCTGGCGGCAGTTACAGCCATCGGCGCCCGTCGGGTTACGGATACCGCAGTCTTCACGACCACGTCCCTTCAGGACATGCACGACGTGCAGGAAAACGGACATGTCTACATGTTCTGGACGACCGGCAGCACTGGCGTAGCCCAGGGCGGGCCGATCATCCGTAGGGTGTCGGACACTCAGATCGACATCTACGATTGGGCGGGTGAGACGGGCGCATTCGCGACCGCCCTCGCTGCCACAACCACATACGCCATCCAGTGCTTCACGCGAGTGGAGCTTACGGAAGAAGCCGCCGACATCCCCGTGGGGACTGCTCTCACGGCTGTGGCGGACGACGAGTGGTTCTGGATGCAGACCGAGGGCCTCGGCATCGTCCTGTTCGACACGTCCACGGCGACGACCTTGGAAGAGGTCGTGCTGCCGGGCGCCGAAGCCGGGCATGGTGAGGGGATCGCTGCTGGCGGAACCGCCGCAGTGCCGCTCTCGATCGTCGGGCGCGCTCCGCTGGGCATGGACGTCGACGCGGACGGTCTGCTTCCGCTGACCCTCTGCATGAGGCAGAACAGCACGTTCTGCCGCAACGACCGTCTGTTCCCGTTCTGCATGGGCGATTACAGCCATGCGTTCCCGCGCATGAGCTAGGACCAAGTAGAGGGGGCTTCGGCCCCCTCTCAATTCTCGGGTAGAAGATGCGTTCCTCTACCACTGCTGGGGACGAAAGGACTCTCCAATGCAGATGACGAATACGGCGACGTGGACACAGGCGCGGTATCGTAACGGCGGCTTCAACCATGACCGTCACTGGTTGCTGAATGCGGATGTGGACGCTGACGGGAACCTTCGACTGAAGGCCCCGACGCGGTTCTACAACAACGACGCCGACGCTACCGGGTATGTCCTCGACATCGTCCACGACAGCGCTAGCCCGGCAGACAGCGATGTCACCGGGACGATCCGCTTCATTGGCGACGACTCGGGCGGGACACCGGACACCGGCACGTTCATCCGCAACACTGCGCTGACAGTGGCGGCGGGCGACTATACGACGCGCTTGTCCTTCTTCGTCGCGGATAACGATACCTCGAATGAGGCGGTGCGCATCGAGGAGGACCACCTCTTCGTCGACAACGCTTCCCCGAAGGCGGGGGCGACGTCGTATGTGAACACTTTTGACGCATGGGACGACGCGTTCCTGCTTCAGATGCACAACGACCACGACACCGACCGCGAGGAGTTCTGGCGGCGCACGGACGAAATCGGCATCACTCGTCTCAAAGACCCGTCCCAGGGTGAGGCGGGCGGTCGCATGATGGACCTCGCCAAGGGCATCAAGCTCGGCTGGGGTGCAGCGGCGCAGAACCGTGAAGCCATCGACCAAGTCCGCGACGTTGTCAAGATGGTCGCCAAGGAGACGCTTGGCTTGGACGACCCGTTCGTCGGCTTGCCGTTGAACCGTGCAGACCGTGGCGCGATCATCGACGTCGGCTAACCGCAACCGTTCAGGAGCAGGACGTGAAGGCAAAGCCTACAAGCTCAGTTATGGAACCTCCAAAGGGGGTTCCCTCGCTCATCCCTAATGAGGATGCGCGTGCGCTGGTGGATTCTCTTTTGGAGAATCGCAGCGAGGAATCCTACGGGTTCGGGGCGTTGGCGAGCGCCATGTCGAGGGTGCAGCCGGCGGTGCAGATAGCGATCCCCTCGAACATGGAGCATCTGCCCGCGCTGTTTGTGGACAACCTCTCAGCGCTCCACAAGCCTGCGTTGTGGACGCAGGACATTATCCGCGAGGCGACCATAGCCGCGATGCGGAACGAGGCTGTGGAGATGATGCTGGGCGCGAAGGTCCGCTCGTCTCAGGGCGCGAAGCAGATGACTCATCTCTTCATGCTCGACAACGACATGGTCTACCCTCCCAGCACGCTCATGGAGTTGCTGAGGAGCGATGTGGACGTAGTCGCGGGGTGGGGATGCTCCCGTGTAGCCCCCTACTACCACAACTTCATGGTGCCGTCGGACACGGGCGAGTTTTACGATGTCCCGACCACGCTCCCGACTCCTGCGGGGCTGCACGAGGTAGGTGCGGTGGGCGCGTGTGGGATGCTGATACGACGCGAAGTGTTAGAGGCGTTGGAGCCGCCATGGTTTGCGGATGTCACAGACGAGGAAACTGGCACTCGAATTGGCGAAGACGTCTACTTCTGTCGTAAGGCTAGGGCGGCGGGGTTCAAGGTATGGTGCCGCACCGATCTTCGGTTCGGCCACATGGTGCCTAGCCTCGTCTTCCCAAGCCATGGGGCAGATGGCGAATACACCGCCGAGGCGCGGTTCGGAGTTTAGCGAGACGCATCCAGTCGTGAGGGCATGTCATGGCAGGCACGATACGGTCAGAGTTCCTGACGCGGCTGCGTAAGCAGTTGGGGGAAACCACTGCGGGTTTCCATACGGACGCGGAACTCAACGACGACATATCCGTCGCGCAGCGCCAACTCGTTTCGAGTACTGTCACTCACGACGGCTTCGCGCTCATAACTAAGACCGAGCGTTATCACCTGAACGAGGGCCAGCGCGTCTTCCAAGTGCCAAACGACGCCATCGAGGTCATCTCGGTGGAGTACATGGACGGCACGACGTGGGAGCCGTTGGAGCAGTTCACCGAGGAGACGCTCGAAGACTACCGAGGCGACAACTACACGTCGACCCCCAACTACTTCTCCGTGCGCCGGGCGCGGGAGATTATCACCGAAGGGATCGCTACGGGCGGCAGTGCGACGACGATCGTCGACGCTGACCGGACGGGTATCAGCGCATTCTCAGATGGTGAGGAGGTGGTCAACTCTCAGGGAACCGCCTTGGGTCAGGGGTCTACGTTGGAGTCTGTGGAGAATGTCACAGACAAGAGCGAAGGCGTTATCACTGCGGTGACGAACGACACGACGCTCACGTTTGGCGCGGGAGGTCGTTCGCAGGGCATCCAAGGCGGTGCGCGTAATAACTTCGAGTTGGGCGACCACTATCGCGTGCTGTCCCCGATCCACAACCGCTTGGAGGTGGTCCTACGTGACGCGGCCAGCACGGGGTCGTATTCCACCTCCGTTGAGCATTCGATATCGAGTGGAAGCACGACGAAGGCAATCGGCAACAACGGCGGCACAGAGACTAAGCAGGCGCAGAGCTTCCTCCTTACGCGCGCAGGCGGCATCGTTGGGGTGTCTATACGCCTCGGGTCACGGACAGGCACGCCGCTGGGGAACCTGGCCTGTCGGCTAGACACGGACAACTCAGGCGCCCCGTCGGGGACGTTGGTCGGGTCCGGCGCGAACCTCGCCAAGGGCAGTATAGAGACTCCGTCGGACAACGCATGGAACGACATCTGGTTCACGCACCCCTCGTACTTGGCGGCGAACACCCTCACCTGGCTTGTGGCTGAGATTCCTGCTCAGAGCGGGTATTACGCTAGCCCCAGCGAGAATCACCTGAGTTGGACGCAAGACCCCGACGCTGGGTATGCCAACGGCAGCCAGTCAACGTACACCGGCTCGTGGGCAGCATCTACCAACGACTTCCAGTTCAAGATACACATCGCGGACGAAGGTGGCCCTCTCCGAATCCGCTATGCGGCGATGCCGGGCGAGGCGACTGACGCGGACGATCTGTTAGAGATCCCGATGTATGCCGAACGTGCGTTGATGTATCTGTGCTTGAAGATGGCGATCACGAAGCGCCCAGGCACTGAGACTCAGCAGAACTACTACGAGAGCCTGTATCAGGGCGAGATGGACGTGATCCGCCGGCAGGTGCGGCAGCGTAACCGTAGCGGCTACAAGGTGATTCGAGACGAGACGGCAACCTTCTTCCCGTACCGTGTTCGGCGCTCTCGCCCATCCGGCGCGCAGCGTCTCAGATATGAGAGTTAGGAGACTGCGATGAGCGGGCTATTCCCCTCGGTAGGGACGGTACAAGACACGCTCGATAACGTAGGCAAGGCGCATGAGGCTAAGCGGGCGCCCATCTCGTTTACGGGTACTGGCGCGCAGCAGATCGTAGCGGGCGTCACGGGCAAGAAGCTCCGTGTACTCGCCCTAGTCATCCTGACGGACACTGCGGGGACGATCGCCGTGCAGGACGACAACGCGTCGCCGCAGGTGCTTGTGGGCGCGATGCCGGTAGCTGCGAACGGTGGTATGGTGATCCCGTTCTGCGAGGGCGTCTATTGGGGCGAGACTCAGTCGGGGGACGACCTCGACCTGAACTGCTCCACCTCGATGACCGTCGGCGGGGTCGTCGTGTACATGGAGATTTAGGATGGCGGGTACGCACGTCGACTACAAGATCCAGGCTGTCGTGGGCAACATCGCGCACGTGTCTCTGTACGAGGGGGCGTTTGCTGGCGTAGTTGACGAGGATGGCGCTACCACCCGCCAGTACGGGCGCAACACGCTTCTTCAGAACAAACGTCTCGTCTTCCGCACCCCGGTGTCCAGGGCGCAGGTGGTGGATTACATGAACGACTACCTGAACGACTACCTGAACGATGCGGACGCGCGGACTAAGCTGCCCTCTCAGGTGCGGCGTCGGGCGCCACGTCGCAAGCCTACTCGCACGGAGGACCGCTGATGCCAGCGCTTGATACGGCGTGGTTTGAGAAGCACCAGCGTGCGCTAGTCCTGTTGGGGAATACGCCGCGCGGCCGGCGTCTGCTGGGCGTCCATAGACGAAGCCCTGCCCGCCCTATGGTGGAGATAGGCCCCAACTACGCGCTCTACTTGGACGAGTACCATCCTACGGCTCTACACGCGCTGTGGAGTCTCCGCCGTCCACGCGCACTTCCGGTTATCGGGCAGTACTCGTGCGCGCCGAAGATGTCTCTCGGGCTGGTTCCTTACGTCGAGCGTATGCGGGAGTGGCAGGACTATCTGTCCGCCGTATGGACGCCGGTGTCGCCGTTCCCGAAGGTGGCGTTTGCCGAGACGGGGACGTTCAACCCCGAGGCGCATCCAGAGACGACGACGGCGGATTCGATGGTAGGGTATGTGGCGACGGCGGGTAACGGGGATACTTGGGCAAACGTTCAGGGACATGTCGGGACGACTGCTACGAGCGCGTCGTCTCCAAACCAGGCGGCGATACGGGGCGACAACAGCAGCGATACGTGGCGCAACCTGTGGCGCACGCTGTTCACGTTCGACACCTCGACGATCACAAACGGCATCAGCCTCACCAAGGCGACGGTGACGCTATCGGGGACGGACAAGACCGATGCTAACTCCATCTCCCCGACATTCAACATCTACACGAGCGCGCCGGCAGACGATGCGAACCCCGCAGCGGGGGACTACAACTCGTTCGGTTCTACGGCGTTGAGCGGCGATATCACCTACGCGGCGTGGAACGCGGCGGCGGACAACGTCTTCTCGTTGAGCGGCACCGGGATTGCGCAGGTGTCTCTGACGGGGATTACGAAGCTGGGCATCCGCGAGGCGACGTATGACGCTGCGGACGTAGAGCCGACGTGGAGCGACACGAACTGGTCGCGTGTGCGGTTCAACTCGGCAGATGCGGCGGGGACAGACGACGACCCCCTGCTGTCGATCTGGGGTACTGCGACGCCGAGGCTGTCACTCGCTCTTACGGGAGTAGGCATATGAGAAAGCGCGAACTTCCTAACCAGCGCGCGGCGCGCGAGAAGACAAAGCCGAGGAAGCGTGAGCTTCCACATGCGCGTGGGGACCACAACGCCCGTGAGCGGATCACCAACCCCTCTGTCAAGCTCGGGGGCGGCGAGACGCGCCTTGTGAGCGAACACATGATGGGCGAGATTGCGAAGGAAAACCGGCGTGTAGACGCCGCCAACAAGCGCGCGGCTAAGAAGCAGCGCGACGACATGAGGCGAATGTTCAATGGGCAAAGTCCATAAGATCGAGGGCGACGACCGTGTGGCGGTGCTGGCGGTGCGGACTCTACGTGACGAGACGTGGAAAGAGGTCGAGCAGTCGGAGGCATGGCAGCGGCTCCAATGGCTGAACAAGCGGCTGTTGGACACGTCCATGGCGGCGGGCAAGGCAATGGGCATCGGGGACGTGAAGGTCCAGTTCGACGAGCAGGCGCTTACGTTCACCGAGCAGGACGCCCCAGATACGGTGGGGGAAGCACCCGAGGAGTCATCCGAGGATGGCAACGCGTAAGAAGTACATCTCGTGGCGCGACTTCACGGGCGGTCTGAACGAGAATCACGGATTCCGTACAGACGAGCGCGGCGTGCTAGAGGTCATGGACAACGCGGAGATTGACTACCGGGGCAGGATTGTCCCGCGCCCTGCCCTGCTTAGTGGCCCGGACAATACAGGGGCGACTCGGGGACTCATCACGAAGATGGCGACCTTCTCCGCGATCGAGGCGGGGCTTGCCGCCGGCGCGGTAGCCTCCCCTCGCACTCGCCACTTTATGTTCACTATCAGCGCGCACGACGCGTGCTTGCAGGTCAACGAAGAGTCCTACGCCATCTCCTCTGCTAGTGTGAAGAACTACAGCACGAGTACTTCGGGGGTAGATGTAGAGGCTTACTGGCACGAGCAGTTGTACGCCCCGTTCTTGGCATTTGACGAGCGCGTCTTCTTTGGGCTGGGGGCGGGCGGCAATCGCCACATGAGTTGGGGCGACGCTACGGGACTGGTCCTAAGCACCGCCCGTGTGTACAACGTCGGGGCTTCTGCGCCTACTACCCCTGCCAGTGTCAGCGTAACGGACGCGGCGGGGTCGATCGGCGGGGACAGCAACAACGACCTTGAAGCGTCGAAGTGGTACGGCGTCACCTACACCTATTACAACAGCACCTACGGGGTCGAGACGGCCCCTGCGACGGTAGTAGCTGCGCAGACAGACGCGTCCAACAAGACACTGAACTTCACCCTGACGTACTCGGTGGATGCGCAGTGGGACAAGATCATCTACTACATCACGGATTCTCACGATACCGAGGCAGCGGCGGAAGCCACCACGGTGTATAAAAAGGCCGCCGCGCTCGACGCCAACAACACCTACAGCATTAATAACGATACGGCGGGGACCACGGATGCGGTATGGGTGACTGGTACCGAGTACCATGACCCTGGTGGGGCAGGCTCGACGCTTAGTTACACGCTGGGGGCCGCGAACGACACGCTAGACCACGACCAGTTGACGGAACTCCCCAACTTCCTCGCGACCAGCAAGAACGTCGTGTATGCGGCTATATCGCCTAACACGGTGCGATTCTCCAAGGTGACTGCGGACGGTGTGTTCCCCGACTGGTTCCCCGCAGAAAACAGCGTCACTGTTGGGGGGTCGCACAGTCGCCTAACCGCGTTGGAGGCTCACCCGACGCAGGACGGCATCCTCGCGTTTACGCAGCACTCCTGCTACCACATCATCGGGACTCACATCGGGGACATCGAGGTCAGGGAAGTCCCCTCCGCAGTCGGGTGCGGGTTCCCGCGCACGATGATGGCGTATAACGGCACGCTCATGTTCATGGGGACAGACAGTCAGATATACGAGACGAACGGGCAGTCCTTCGTGGTCCGCTCTAAGGCTGTCGAGCGTAGGCTTCGCCAGCACGATCTTGGCGACATGTGGTTTGTCCACGCAGGTAGGCATCAGGACAAGTACGTGGTGTCCGTGGGCAACACCCATCTGGACGGCCCGGTCGGGACACTTACGGACGCTGCGGCAGGCGCCAACGTGGTCTTCGGCGCGGCAGATACGGAGCGGACACACACTGCCGGCACATCGTGGGATCTGTCGTCCTACGTAAAAGGCACATACGTAGAGAGTGACGGCTTATTCGGGTACGCTCAGAATTGGGGGATCATATCGGCCGTGGATGACGGCTCCGATGTAATCACGTCGTCTTGGGCGGTAGAGGACACGGGGGCCGCTGGCACAGCGACTTCTCTACGCTACGGGTTAGTCCACGATACTCTGCTTGTCTACTACCGAGACACCGATCACTGGACGTCCTTCTCGGACTTCTCCGCGAACGCCATGCTCGGCACTATCGGGGTGAATCAAGACGCCAATACCCAAATCACGGGGCCGTCCTTCCTAGTGGCTCCTGGGGATGCCGCAGGTGTGGGGGCGCGCAGTTTGACATGGAGCGCGCTGGCAACGTTAGAGGCGCCCACGTCTACCAGGGATACCGACCAGACTTTCACCCTCACGGTGGCTCCCCCGCCGCATCGCTTCGACGAGTTGACGCAGTTTACCGGGGTGAAGATCATTCAGGGGCTTGGTGCGGGCGCCGACGGTATGTCCTGCACTGTGAAGGTGTACGTGGACGACGAGACAACCGCTAGCATCACCCCCTCCGCCTACGAGCCGTCGAAGGCCAACAACTACACCGTCGGGTTTATGGGGCAGGGGCATAGCGCGCAGGTAGAGGTGACGATCACGCATTCTGGCAGCATTACAGAGTTCGGCAAGATCACGATGATCCAGCTTGAATACGAGGCGTACCACTAATGGCGTTCCGCGTCCTTGGCACAGAGGCAGAGGAAGTCGCTACGAGCGCCACCTATGCGCTCGACTCCTTGGAGACGGCTCTGCGCCCCTATCGCGTGGAGACGGCGCCTACGACTACGCTAGGGCGCGACCCTGTCCCGATTGGGGAGCAGCGCGTGCGCGTCGACGCGGACGGTAAGACGCACCTGTACTCGCGGCTGATCGGCGCGAACAGCAAGCCGCTGTGGGTCGAGGTTGGCCTCCGGTCGGTGAGCGGCGCGTATGAGTTCTACGCCAACAACGACGACACGATGGACACCGCCGACGAGTCGATACTGAGCATCGAGCAGGCGGGCGCGGGTGACGCGAGCATCCAGTTTGAGCTAACGGGCGCGCAGGTCTACACGCTCGGAATCGACAACAGCGACAGCGACAACTTCGAGCTTTACGACGTGACGGCGGGGACTGAGCTTCTCGCGATCGCGAAGTCCACGGGGGACGCTACGTTCGCCGGGTCGATCACGGCTACCGGGGCGACGGTGACGGGATCGGCGCCCAAGTTCTTCATGATGGAGAGCGACCAGACGGATCTGAACTGGTCGCTGACTGTGAACAACGGCAACTGGAACTTCGCCAAGACTACGGACGCTAAGGGGCGCACGACGGTGTCTCGGCTGTCTCAGGACGGCGGGTTCTACATGGACAACCAGGGGTCGAACCCTGGCACGGTCGCCAACATGGCGTGCATCTTCTCGAAGGACGTGTCCGCGAGCGCGGAGTTGTTTGCGATGGACGAGGGCGGCACCGCCACGCAGATAAGCCCCCACAACCCGTTGACGGGGGAGTGGTGGTTCCACGAGTATGACGGGCCTACGGACACCACGCGGGTGTTCCATCTGGAGCGGATGTTCAACTTCCTTCGTGCCAGGTTCCCCACTGAGGCGGCAGACTGGTACGAGGAGATTAGGGGCGTCCTGACGGACGCGTCTACGCTGTCAACCCACAAGCCAAGCCTAGCGCGGCCATCGAGGGCGCTACCGGACGAGCTTGTGGAAGAGTAACGCCGAGAGGCGGCTTATCCCGTCGCCATCAAAATGAAAGGCGGCCGCGTGAAGAGTCTAGTTTCGGCGTTCAAGGCTATCGTTCACCGGGTTCCCGAAGCCCCCCCAATAGTCCACACAACCGACGGCGTAGATACGCTACGTGCGTTCAACGCGAGGCTCGAAAACGGAGAGTTCGACCATGGCGAGCGTGGAAGAGCAAGTCCAGGCGCTAGCCGGAAACCAGCCGATGATGCTGTACCGGCTGGACCAAGCGGACGAACATCGAGCGAAGATCGACGACAAACTGGAAGTCCTGCCGGTGCTGACCAGCAACCAGTTGGACTATCACGCGCGAATAGTAGCGCTTGAGAAGGCGACCAAGAAGCAGGCTGACCATCAGAAGGGCAGCAAGACCCGCCAGGTAGCTACGGTGGGCGGCACGGGCGCAGCGGCGCTCGGTCTAAGCCAGATCGACAAGATACTCGAACTCCTCGCCACACTGTTTGGCGGATAACCGACAAAGTCGGGGTGGATATGGCAAAGCAGGCAAAGCCTGAGTTCAAGGTCTACGTTGGCGTCCTGAGCAATCAGGCGACTGTACCGGCTCCGTTTGCGGAGTCCTTGGCGCAGATGGCGCGTCCACGTGGCACTATTGTAGAGTTCGTCACGGGCAAGACTCCCGATGTGATGCGCACCAAGATCGCTCAAAAGACGGTCGACGAGGGCTTCACTCACGCGCTGATGCTGGACACAGACATGGTGTACCCGCACAGCACGATCTGGGATCTGTTGCTCGCGGACAAGGACATCGTGAGCGGGTTCTGCGTGGGAAGGACGGAAGACGATCTTCCGATATTCCTCGTGCAGAACGACACGGACAAGTGGCTGTTCAATCGCCGCTGGCCCCCGTCAACAGAGGGGGTTCACGAGGTCGGGGCCACGGGCGGGTGCGCGTTGATGGTGAAGCACCAAGTGTTCCGTCAGGTGCCGCGCCCTTGGTTCGTCAGGACGCAGAAGAACGCGAACGGCGGGCGTGTCAGCCCCGACGTGTACTTCAGTGTCGTTGCGAGAGAGCATGGCTTCAGAGTACACTGCCACGTAAAGGTGCGCGCCCACCATCTGGTGGAATATGGCTTCGTACCCACCGTCAAAGACGGCAACTGGAAAGTGGTAGCCGAGATGATGAAGAGGTAGGGCGATGCCGAATCCACTCGACCCCGGTACCAATGTCGAAAGCATGGCTGACCGCGCGGCGCGCTTGGCGGCGGAGAATGCTGCCAACAACACGCCTCCGACTACCCCTGCCCCTGACCCTGCGCCTGCCCCCAACAACAGCGCGCTCCTTGAGACGCTCATCGGGAGCTTCCGCGACCTCCGTGACGCCTCCGGCATAGAGTCGTCTGAAGAAGAGTATGCGGAACTGCGCGCGGATTGGGCTACTCGGACCCCGGCAGAGATTCAGCGCGAGATTGAAGTCTCGCAGCGTAATGCGCAGGCTGCACGGGAACGTGGCGCCGCGAACGTGCAGACGGGCAACCGCAACGCCGAGCGTAACGCCCAGATGCTTGCCGACGACGAGGCGAGCAACCTTCTTCGTTCGATGATTGCCAACCCTGCCGCAGCGGACACGGCTACCAAGGTGTCGCGTCTTAGCGCGTTGGAGCTAGAGGGCAACCTCTCCCCGCAACTCAAAGAGGATGTCCGGCTGTACCGGATGACTCCTGTGCAGCGCGCACGGGCGGACTTCGAGAAACAGGTATCTGCGATCGACCAGCAGTTGGCGGACCCGTCACTGGCGGCGGATACTCGCAACGCGTTGGTAGAGAATCTCCGTGGGCTGAAGGCGACGCTGGCACTATCGGACTCGGAGTTCGAGGCTCAGTGGAGCGGCTCCGACGCCCTGCTGGATCGCTACGGCGGTGCGGGGCAAGACCCCAAAGACATAGCGCTGGACGAGGCGACGGGTGAGGACGCCGGCGGCAAGGGGCTTCGCACGCTCTTCCGCGAGCAGGTGGGTACGGACGCCACCGACGACCAGATTATGCGCCTCCGGCAGATCAAGCAGACGGAGGGGCTTGGGGCTGCGCTGGACCGTATTCGCGAGATAGGCGAAGGGTTCGAGGGCAGACAGGAGCAGCGCAAGCTCGACACGGAAGAGGATATCGCAAGCTCAGCGCAACTCTTTGACGGCGTGCGGGGCCAGCTATTAGCTTCGCTAAGCGCCGAGGCGCAGCAGGAGCTTGCGGGCAAAGACACTGTGGTCGGTGACTTGATTCAGGTTGCCACCACGGCAGCCCTGTTTGCAGGTGCCGGGCCTTTGACAGGGGTGGTCAATCAATTACTCCGTGATGTGGGCATCATGCCTGGCCCGACCTCCAAGGAAATCGTAGAGACGATTGTGGAGTGGGCGTCAGACCCCGGGGCCAAGATCGGGCAGGCGTGGGAAGAGATGCAGACTTGGGGGAAGGACAAGTACGAGTCCCTCAAGGGCAAGGCGAGCGGGTTTGGAAGTTGGGTCTGGGATAGGATCGCGGGGTCTGGAACAGGAAGCACCACGACCTCCGGCACGACTTCCGGCACGACTTCCGGCACGACTTCCGGCACGACATCGACGACGGCCTCGACGACGGCGTCCACTACAACATCCACTACCGAAAAGACCCCGAAAGAGAAGTGCGAGGGATGGGGCGGCATATGGGAGGCGGCGCCGCAAGGCGGCGGGGTGTGCCTTCTGGGCGGCGTCTACGTCGACGAAGATGGGGAGCCAATCCCGCCCTCGTCGAGTACAGGCACAGGCAGTACCGGCTCAGCTACCACGTCCGGTACCAGCACCGACCGCGATTACGACCTCCCCGACACCACGGATATCTTCGGGGAAGACCTGAAGACGAACCTCAACGCCTTCTTGGGCTTCCTAGAGGACAATCGCAGCAAGTTCACGGATATGGGGCTGTTCAACGACGCGACGTTGAAGTTCGACGATTCGTTCATGCAGAACCTCCGCAACGCGGTGGACACGATACCGACGTTCGGAGAGATGCTGACGGCGGAAGAGCAGACCGCCCTCAACAAGGAGTTGGTTGCCCGCGCGTCAGTTGGCGAGACGTTCCTTACCGACCCCCTGACGAAGGAACACGCCCTCGCCGGGCGCCTTGGCAAGTTCGCAGACGAGTACTTCGCCACGTCTTCCACAGCGGATGCAGAGCAAAGAGCCGCAGTCGATGCCGCGCTAGCGGCGATGCTCAGCGCGGCATCGACCCCGGCGCCGTCGCCAACAGATCCAGTAGGTCGGCTCACAGCTTACCTATCTGATAATTCTTTGGGCGAGTTGCGCCCCAACATCGACGTCGGAAGCCTGAACAACCTGCTCGTGACGTTGGAATCGGATATAGGACGCCCGCTGAACACCACTGAGATGGAGACCCTCAGCGGGATTCTACAGTCTGACTACCGAAGCACCGCAGACTACCAGTCGGAGAGGGCGGAGGCCACGCGGGTTGCCGGGCAAACCCTAGACGAGGCCCTAGCCGAGCAACTGAGCGCAATCAATACTGGCGACTTCCGTCACTATCCGGGGGCAACCAAGGCCACCACCCGAGAGGCCCTTGGGATCGTCCAAGCCGCCGTGGATGCATCAAGGCCTGGTGGCGCGAACGCGGGGGTCAACCCACTCCCCGATATTAAGGCTGCGGCGGCCGACCAGCCCGAAGGGCCGGTAAAGGACGCTCTGAACTGGTATATCTTCGGGATGAGGGGAGTTATCAACGCCTCGTTTGACCCGCCTCCTTCAGAGCCTTACCCTGCGGAGGAAGCCGCACGTAGCGAACTTCTGTCGAAGTTGTGGGCACACCGTGGCGCCCTTCCTGACTCCGATGGTGCGGACTCGGCGGAAGACTGGGCGGTCATGCAGGTGGATCTGGCTGTATCGAATACCGTACCCGGGCAAACCGCCTACGGAACTCACCCGCTAGTCGAGCTACGAGGTCTTCTAGATCGGATGGACGCTGGGCCAAAGAAATCTGCTCTACGAAAGGCGATTGAGCAGTTCGCGCCGGATGTACGTGAGTGGGAACTCACCCGCACTCCTCCCCCACGGGACGAAGGGGAGTTGGATGCCAAGCTACGAGAGTTCGCAGAGGGGATTGAAGGCACCGGCGGCGTCACCGGCGCGGGGGGACGGTACGACGCCGCGATCAAGGCGATAGCTGACGCGTCGGGGCTGACGTTTGATGTCTCCAAGGACATAACGATCACCCCCGAGGATGTGGAGATAACCCCCGCCCAGAAAGCGGCGGAGGACGCTGCACTTACTAGCGCCACAGAGGCTATCGGGAGGGGGTCTAACGCTTCCGAGCGGCTGGCGTCGCTGCCCACCACCGTTGGTCAGACGACGTTGGAGCGGTTCCGTACCGCTCTTGTGGGCGGCCCTCCGCCATCTACAATAATCGCGGAGTTGACGCGCAGCATTGACAGCGGCGAGTTGTCCGATGCCGACAAGGCGGCGTATCAGGACTTCCGCACCTTATTGCAGGATACGGGAGGGGCAGACGCCCTAGACGTTCTGAGGGGTAAACTTGGGCAATTGGCCCAGGGGCCGGAGCGCGCCGCTCTTGGGCGCCTCATCAAGCGCTATCATGCGCCGATGCAGTCCTTCCGCGATAGCGCCCCGGCAGAGGGCTTGAACGAGTTGATCCTAGGCGCGGAGACGCGTATAGGCCGCAAGCTCACCGATGACGAAATCATGGTGCTTGCTGACGGGGATCTGGACTTGGATGGCTTCACTCAGGCGCTGAAGACGCTGCTACCTGACCCCCCGTCCACGTCAAGTTTGGCGGCCCTGGAAGAGAGCATCGCTGCTTTCAACCGGTCGATCAGCCGCGTGGGGACTGAGGACGCCCAAACCAAAAAGCTATTCAAGCAGAGTCAGTTCGGCGTCGGGCAGATGCAGAAGGAGTTGCTCTCCCGCTCTATGGGGGAGACAACCGCAGCACAGCGTAGAGCCGAAACCTCGATGCTCAATATCGCGGAGCAGGAGGCGAACCGTATCCTTCGCTCTGGGGAGTTGGGGGTTGCGGGCAGAGGGGTCGCCGGATCGGGCGCGGGCTTCGGCGTAGCCACCCGAGAGCGTGCTAGGCTCGTCAGCGGCGCTATTGAAGATATCCGTGTGCAGAGGTTCGAGGAGCAGCAAGCAGCCGTCGACGACTTCTTGTCGTTGAGCGGCGATCTTGCGGCGCGCAAGGAAGCGGCATCGCAACTACTCCTAGACCGCACGTCCGCCAAGGCGGGCCTACGCGGCGAGGCGGCAGAGACGCGGCGCCAACTGTTCGATCGCCAGTTCGCAGAAGAGGGCGCCAACCGCCGACAAGAGAAGGAACTACAGGCGGACAGGGAGCTTGCGGAGTTCGAGGCCGCCCAGGCAAATGCCCGCGATGCAGCGAGTATCGCCGCCGACGACGTGGCGGGCGCCCGCACATTCATCGCTCAGACAGGGGCGACCCAGCGCGGCATATCCCTGGGCGAGGCGCAATTGGACGTCGACGCACAGACGACGGAAGCTACTTTGGAGCAGGCGGGCAGGATATCGGACAACGAACTGGCGTTGCAGCGAGCGGGCATCGTGACAAAGGCGTCGACGGAGATGGCGGGCTTCTCGACGAGTCTTCGTGCGCAGCAGCTTGCAGCAGAGCAGGCCGGGCAGGAGTTCGAGGATACGATCGCCCTCGATAGGGACAAGTTGTCATTCGCGAAGCAGCAGTTCGCGATCGCAACGACTGATGAGGAGAGCCGCGACGCCTTCTCCCAGATGCTTGCCGCCGCCGGCATGTCTATGGATTCCCTGGCTAGGTCGCAGGACGGGGCTATGCGGACACAGGAGAGCGCCACCGACGATCTGCTGGCCTTCAAGACCCAGATCGACGCCAACGAACTGTCAACTGCGGAGCTTACCGAGGCGATCACTTCGGGGCGTGTGTCCAGTATGATCGACTCCGGCATGTTCCTTCTGAACTCCGCCATCGGCAGGGCCACGTTGGATCAGACGACGCGCAGCCAGATGAACGAGACGATGTCTAACCTCATCTCGTTGAAGGCGCAGTCGGACAGCGTCGAGCAACTCATCCTCCAGCGTGCCGAAGACGCTAGGGTAGCGAACCAGGCGCATCAGGATGCGATCGACAGTCGCGCTACTGCCACGGAAATCGAGAAGGCGCGCGTCGCGGCAGAAGAAAAGCATAACTCCCAGCAGTTGCTTGCGACAGGCTTTGCCTCCATCGTCCAGATGGCCACTACGCTCGTCATGGGGCAGATGGGCAAGGACACCGACTCCTTCAAGGAGTTTATGAAGTGGATGGAGTCGCAGGGCGAAAGCACGGACAGCACGGACAGCACGGACAGCACGGACAGCACGGAAGATGATGATGACGACACCCCTACCAGCATCACTACATAGCCCTAGCTAGGAGCGATCATGGCAAACAACTCTCTGCTGGCCGCCCTATCGGGGGCTATGGAAGGCTTGAACAGAGGACTCGCCCAAGGACGGGCGAACCAGCAGCAGGACTCTGACCGCTCGATGGAGCGCATCATCCAGATGTTGCAGGTCAAGGGGCTGCACCAAAACTTGGAGTTCGGACGCGCGCGTGAGGAGCGTGAGCAGGGCGCGGCGGGGCGTGCCGGCGAAGAGGCCATACGTGCGCAGCAAGTCTTCGAGGCGCAGGACCAAGCGCGTATGATCGAGCTTGCGTTACAGCGAGCGGGTGCGGGCGATGCTGCTAACAAGGGCTACATGTACACCTCCGCAGCGAATCGCGAGGCTGGGGTGCATCCTATCGACGGGCAACTGGCAGACTTCCGCACGCGTATGGAGGAGTTTGAGGGGTTCACAGACCCGCTCTCGGACGCCCGTGACGCAATGGGCGAGGTGGTTTCAGGGAAGATGCCTACGCCATTGGACAGTGATTCCCTCCCAGCGGTCCAGCAGTTCAGAGGGGCCGAGGGCAAGGCGAAGCTCGAAAGCGTCCTCACCTCTATGCAAGGGCTGACAGAGGACTCAAGGGACGTAGCTCGCGGGCGGTATCAGTCCGAGATGACTACGCGCCGTGGGCTGGATATGGCCACGGAGAAGGCAGCCCTTGACCTCGACGTGGCCCGGTCAAGAAGCTCCGCAACTTATCAGCGCGAGCTTCAAGAGCATCACGCCACCCAGAAGCGGAACATCAACACCACGTATGCGACGATGGTGGCGGAGATGGCGGCAAGCCCTGAGAGCAGCGCCTTCTCGATCGACACCCTGCGTGGGCTAGACGGGTACGAGCAGCATATCGGGGTAGGGTCAGAGCAAGACGAGGCGTTTGCACAAGGAATCGCGATCGCGCAGACTCGCGGGTTGGAAGCGGGGATTCTGGCTGCGAGTGCGCGTGTTGGTGAGAAGTCTCCTCTAGCTGCCTACCAGATGCTGGACACCTATATCCAGAAGGCGGAGGGCGCCGGCGGAGCAGGCCTGACTGACGGGTACTCGCTAGAACTCAACGCGGCACGGGACATCTACAAGGCTCATGCGCCGAGTGAGTTCCAAGCCGTGGTCGTAGACCAGCTTATGGACCGGATCGACCGAGTGTCCACGGAGGAAGGGCTAGATGCCATCGCGGACGGGTATAACGACCTGCTGAACAGCGAGCGATGGGCGCCCTACGCAGACAAATACAAAGACGTGGTGAAAATAGGGCGTAACTACATCAAGTCGAAGCGCGAGGATTTCAAGTCGGTCAAGGCGACGCGTGAGGAGAATGAGGCCTCCACCCACCAGCAGCGCCTGTGGGACGTGTCCTTCCAAGCGGGCGACCTTATTGGGATGAGGGCTGCCGCTCAGGGGCTAAAGGCGCTCCCCAGCCAAAACGCAAAGGACTTGGGGGCGGCATACGAGTCCGTGATTGCCGGGACTGAGGCGCGCCAGCTTTCCCTCGCTCCGATCGAGCAGGCGATTATCCATATCACCTCTGTGGATACTTTGGTAGCTAAGGGCGAGCTAACTATCGCGGAGCCTATCCTCGCCGGAGCATGGGCAGCCCTAGAGCCTCTACCCGACGGCCCCGAGAAGACACGCGCGGTGGCGCGATATAAGGCAGCAGAGAGGGCGTTCGCCACCATCAAGAGCCAGCAGGATGGGGTCTACGGCACCAAGGAGCAGGGCGCTGCGCACGAACGCGGGGTGATGATGGAGCGCTATAACCTCCCCCCGTACATGTCGCGTATGCGGGACGCTATCGCTGCGATTGACCCTAACCTCGCCACCAAGTTGACGATAGACACGGGCGATCCTTCTGCGCCATTCGCTGTCCCGGCCGGGATGGATATTGACCCGGCCAAGTGGTCCCAGGTCATCCACGCCTCCTACGTAGTCATCACCGAGATGGTAGGGACAGGCGTCGGGAACCGAGCCGACTTCGACATGACCCTGCAAGCCCACCAGCGGCTAGAGGGGATGGCTGGGTTTGCCATGACAGACGTGGAGGGGATGATCCATCAGGTCAATAGCCGCCTCGCGCGCATGGAGACTGAGGCGCGGATGACGATCGACCACTTCACTCCGTTCAAGGAGACACTCCTGACGGAGGAGGCGCGCGCACGCTTGTCCGAGGGCAGGACATCCGGGCCGATAGCGTCCCCTGACATCCCAGAAGAAGTGGTAGACGCCGTAGCGCGTAACTTCTCCGTGGAACTTGGGCAGGTAAGGGCGCAGTTCAAGCGGGAGTATCGCGGGAACCCGAGAGTCCTAGACCTAGACGACCCGCTAGGCTCGCTACGGGATATGTTCCTCGCCAAGGGCCTGCCCACGGCGGCGGCGGATGCCGGGGCGGCGATTATGCTCAGCGATGAAGACCCGAAGATATCAGGGCCAGTCGTCCGACTGGTGATGTCCTTCTACAAGCGTAAGTTCCAGCAGGTATCCCCCGGCCCAGAGGCGGAAGCAGAGATGGCGGCGATAAGTGACGAAATCCACGGACGGCTTCCTGGGATGCCCCCTGCCCTTCGGAAGGAACTCGTCGATTACCGCGACGCCAGGATAGCAGAGAGGACCGGGGAGGCGGGGGGTCTGCTGCAAGAGAAAATCCGTAAGATCGAGGCTGCTGTGGAGGTCGACATCGCCAACTCAAAGGTATTCTCAGACCCGAGGCTGTCTAAGGGGACACGGCGCCGAGACGTCGCGAAGTTCTACCTACGAGTGGCCCCTGACCTCGATCGCGACCTACTATTCGCACTCGTCTATAAACGCGTCGACCAGGCAGGCTATAGGTAGGATACGCCATGGCACTCTATGACCGCCTTGCCGCTGGACTAGGCCCTGGGGAAGTCGCACGACAGGCGTCCCGACGGAACGGCTCTGCCCCGATCGAGATTGGCGGCGTCCCTGATCGACTGCGCATGTCTCTCGCAATGGGCGACCCCCGCTCCTCGCCACGACGTAAGCCGATCGACATTCTGACGCCGCCGCCGATCGAGCATCGGACGGGCGGGTCGCCATTCATCCAACTGCCGGGGATGCCCCTAGACGACAGGTTCACCCCGAAGCGCCGGACTACGGGCTATATCGGCGGGATGCAGATCGGGCGCAACATCTTCGGGGATGTCGAGGAGTTCGTCACGGGGCTGAGTACTCTCGGCGCCCTAGCGGTCAACCGCGTTGTCACCTCCGTGGTGCACCCATCGACGATCCCAGAACTCCCCGGCAGGCTGGCGGAGTTCGGCAAGCTCGCGTTCACCGCGTTCGTCGATGACATTAAGGAGTATCGTGACGACTTCTGGGGTAAGGTGCAGCGCGACCCGTTGTTCACGATGCTCGACCTCGGCGGCATCACGTCTTTTGGAACCTCCAAGGGCGCGTCGATTGCTGCCCGTATGGGCGCCAAGACCTTAGAGAAGACACTGCTACAGGCAGACGAGTTCGCCACCGTCGGCAAGGTGATGCGGCAAGGGGTGAAGCACGGTCAGAAGCGCCTGACCAAGTCCGCGAAGGCGGCTAAGGAGCGGGCTAGGGTTCGTGGGGTGGACAACCCGACGATCCGCTCCGCAGACGGGGAGCTAGATCCGACGAAGTTCGAGCAGGTCATCATGAACTTCGACACCCTCGTGGGGACTGAGGGCATCGCGCGCGTCTTCACGAACATGATCGTGGACCCCGGCCGTTCCTATCGACGTAAGCTCGTTTTGGGATCGTATCGCGACGCGTACAAAGCGGTGGGGAAACTCGACCTCAAGGAGCGTGGGCAGTTCGTAGACTTCATCGAGGGGACGTTCCTCTTCGATGACAAGGCTCGCGCCGAAATCTTGGGGGGCGTGTCTGAGGAGTTTGTCGAGGCGGTACGCGTGTGGAAGGACGAGATACAGGCTCCGTGGGAAGACCTGCTCGCGCGTCACATGCACATCATGACGAAGGCGCAGCAGAGCCGTACACGTTGGCTCCCGATGATGGTTAAGGAGGTCGAAGACCTCACCAACGCGGATGCTAACGCGCGGGAGTTCGGGCGGCTGTCTGCTACGGAGGTGCGTGAGTTACAGAAGGGGAAGAACAAGCGCTTCGAGGTGATCGAGGGCAAGAAGGTCTTGCGGGACAACATCACCGGCAAGCGGTACATCTTCGCAGACGAGTCACGGTACAAGGACACGAAGATAAAGGCGCCCGGCCCTGACGACGTTATGATCCCAGCGGAGTCCGGCACCCTACATAACGTGACGTTGCCGATCGACCAAGTCCTTGAGTTTCACGCGCGCGTACAGCGGAACATGCTGGAAGATGGACACTTCATCTTCGACAACGCGTTCGAGGGGAAGGTGCGTGAGGTCGCCGGTCATGTGGGAACCGCAGAGGATGGCTCGAAGATAGTTCGGCGGCTGGTGCCGCACGACCTGGCGCGCCAAGACCGCATCACCGAGTTCCAGCGCGTGGCGTTTATGAAGCGGCTCGGGCTTACCGACGTCGATATCAGCGATCCGGTGGCATACCTCAACGCGGTAAACCGCCGCGCCAAGTTCGTGCAGGACGTGGAGGTACACCGGGCGGCTATGGCGTCGGCCTACGAGCGGTATGACCGCGCGGCCAGTGACTACTTCGACGAGCTAGACCACGGGGTCGATGAAGGAAGGTGGCAGGCGACGGCGGACGCCTATGTAGCTGCGAGAGACGACCCACTCTTGAACATGGACGCTGCTACCAGCCATCGAATTGATAGGGCGAGTAGATTAGGGGCTACTCACGAGGAGCTAGCCTCTCGCCCAGCCTCACGCGCCGGTGCTTTACAGGACGCGGCTGTCCAGGCAGACGCGCTCGACTACGAGCGGTCGCTACGCCGTGAGGAGGCGGCGACGCGGCTAGCAGAACATACGCAGAGCGCCGAGGGGTTCCGTGGGTCATTCCGCCCCGAAGCACCCACGTCTACTCGGGAGCTTGAGCAACTTCGCCAAGCGGTGCGCGATGTGGACGAAGCCCCGTCGGGAATAGAACTCGTCGCGCCTGCCCCCAAGTTCATCGACCCCCTGCACTTCTCCGTGGTGATGCAGCAGGAGCTACAGCAGCGGCGCATCTTCTCCAACCTGCGGCGCCTCATAACGAAGAAGGACGTCAAGGAGAATCTGGTCATGGAGAGGCCAGAGATTCGGTCAGGGGACGTAAGCCCTGGCGGCTCCGTGCGCAACACCCACCTCCTCGACGAGCGGACAGGGCGCGGGATATTCAAGGAGAATCGAGAGGGGCGCACCCTCATCACCGACCCCGACACCAAGGAAATCCGCCACGTCGATATCGAGACGGAGCCTGAACTCGCGGCGAAGGTGCTGGACCTTGAGGGGACGGTGTCGTGGATTCTGCGGGAGCGCGCGAGCTTCGTCCGCTCCGTGGACATGGCACGGGCGATCACCGACGAGTTCGCATTCGAGATTATCCCCGCTAGGGTGCGCAAGGGGGAGCAGGCTACGCCCGCGCGCCTCGTCCAGACAGACCCCACCGGCAAGCTAAAGGCGAACCAGCGCGACATCGTCGCGCAGTTCGACACTACTGCGGAGCTTCTCGACTCTCTCCTTAAGGACGGGATCGAGTACAACGGTAGGATATTCGAGGCCCGCCTATGGATGCCGGAACACTACGAGGCGGTCAAGGGCAGCGAACACGCCATCTCCGAGTTATTCGCCGCGAAGATCAACCAGGGGCGCACGACCTCTGAGGCAATGCTCGAAGCGATATCGGAGGTAGTCAGGGACGAGCCTACTGTCCGCGCGATCGAGGCGTCGACCAAGCGCGGGTCGAAGATATACGTGATCCCCGACAAGGTAGCGAAGCAGATCCGCGACCTGAGCGATGAACTACCGGAGACGGGGGACAGCTTCAAGGGACTGCTGAAGGCTGGCTTCGACGACGTAGCGGACGGCTACCGCACAATGTGGCTTCACACGCCACGCTTCGTCTTCAACACGTTGGCGACCAACACCGCCATGGCAGCGCTTGCTGGCATCGGGGTGCGCGACGTGATCGACGCCGTGAAGCAGAAGAACAAAGTCATCCTCGAACCGATTGTGGAGTTGCAGGCGAACCAGCGAGCGGTGGAAGCCGGCGCGTCATCCCTGAACCTCCGGTCGAGCAAGAACTTCGCCGCCGATGCGGTTGACGAGGTCAAGCGGGTGTGGGCGCAGGAGGGGCTGCTGGCAGTCACCGTCCACCTCGCTACTGCCCAACCGATCGCGCCTATCGTGGAGAGCATCGACAACCTCTTCCGCCGCGCGGCGTTCATCAAGCAGGCGCGCACTAAGGGGACGGCAACTACCCTCAAGAACAATCCTGACGCCTTCAAGTCGATGCTGGCGAACATGGACGACGAGCAACTTGCCGCGACATTCTCGACGCTGGAACATCCAGAGATGCTGCGCTCTTGGGCGGATGCGCGCCAGATGTTGATTGACGGCGAGTTGATGAACGACATGACGCAGCGCCTCCACATGGTGGTTGGCGAGCCGCAGGCATTCATGGACGGCGTGAAGTTCACGAATGACTGGTTCTTCAACTACTTCTCGCTGAGCAAGTTCGAGCGGACGTACGTCAGGCGGGTGCTGCCGTTTTGGAACTGGATGAAGAACATGCACAAGCTCGCCGGCAAGTTGCCGACGGACCATCCAGGCAGGTCGATGATCGTCGCGCATATGGGCGCAGTGGCGGGGGATCTGACAGACCAAGAGGATCTGCCCAACTTCCTTAAGGGTACCGTCGAGGCAGACTTCGCGAACTTGCAGCGCCTTCGTGGCGGCGGCATGAACCCGTTTGAGACAGTGATCTTCCGCGAGCCTTCTGCGGGCGGCATGGCTGCGCGTGCGGTGCAGTCCGCTAACCCGCTGATCCAGTTCTTCATGATGGCGGGGACGGCGAGCAAGGTCTTCCCGGTGGGCAGGGAGTTTTCCGACGAGAATATCGTCCGCACCTACAACCGGCACATGCGGATCAACCCTGTCACGCACGAGGTGGTAGGCGAAGAGGACGCTGTGTTCCCGGCAGTGCCTCAGTACTTCTTGGGGCTGCTGCCTCAGTTGAAGGCAATTGAGTCCGGCGCCCGCGCGATGGTGTCGGGGGCAGGCGCGCTATTCCCAGACCGCGAGTCGTTCCAACGCTCGGTGAACGCGATCGTCGGTGATCCGCCTATGACAAGACGAAGCCGCGACGGAACGATGATTTACCCGCAGAGCGACTACAAGTCCCTCCTCCAGTATTTCGGGCTGTCACTGACTCCGATGCAGAGTCCTGACCAAGAGCGCCTCAACCAGATGGTGAAGCGCAGCGCGCTGCTCGTCTACGATCGCGTGATGATGCGGGAGAATGTCCGCAAGGAGGGACTCGGACACATCCGACAGGCACGAGAGGTGCTAACTGGACAACGCTAGCCCCTCCCTATTGTGGATAACCTGTGGATAACTAGGTCAAAGGAGGGGGCAGCAGCGGCCACCCCCGACTGGTGCAACGTCACGACAACAATACCCCAACGAGCAGCGGCGCGCAACGAAGACCAAAACAGCAAACACTACTACACGCGTAATAGCAGCCCCGTCACGCCATTTCGACCGCCAGACCACCCTATCAATACGGAAACGGGGGCAGGAACGCCGTCTAGGTGCCGTTTCGCTCCAATGTCTGTGCGTTCTGGCGTCATATGCGCGCGAAAGGCGCGTGTTTGGGACAGGGCCTATCAATCCCTGCTGCCCTGCCCCTTCCTCGGCAGGTCTTCTCTCTTCGTCGCCTTGAACTTCGTCTTGTCCCTTTCGGCTACGAGTGCTTTGAGTTCTTTGTCCGCGAAATTGACAGCATTGGTGTAGTCTTCCTCGGGGTAGCTGCTGATGAGGTCATCGACGTAGTCTCGGTAGCTCTGTGCGTTGTTGATAGCTCGTTCGAGTTGTTCGTCAGTGATCGTCGGCACCCGTCTCCCCTTTCTCTCTGAGCTTCTCGTGCTTCGCCCACATCTCGTCCCATTGTGCTGGGAATGCGTGCTTCGGGTTTACGAGGATCGTGCCGTTGCACGAGCGTTGTCCGCAGTCGCAGCGCATCTCCACGTCGCGATCAGCGCGCCATGTGTCTCTGGCTTTGTGTGACTTCCACACGTGTCCATGGTCGCGGTCGCGGCATTCGTCTCTCATGCTCTGTCCTTCGTCTCCCATTTACCGGGAATCCACACGAGGCTGGTGAGTGGTGAGTAGAAGGCGTGGATGCGGACAATCCATCCGTTGCCTGTTGGGAATCGTTGGCTCCCGATCCCGTCGCCCATGTCCACCCACCCGTAGCCATCTTGTTTTTCCCATTGGTGTGCGGGGTCAAGGACGTGGCAGCCGATGACAGCCGTGTTCCGTGCTACGTGGTGCATGACTAGCCACCCGCTGCCTACTCGATGGCGGAATAGACCTGGCCCGACCTCTTCGTAGTGCGCGAGTGGGTGCTTCATGCGCCGTCTCCTAGAAAAGGGCGGCGTCAGGAATCAGCCGCGCCGCCCCGTCTGCTAGTGCGTGCTGCGCCCTGCCCTTACCATTTTCTGTGTCCAGGCGGGACGCCCTACCGGGGATATTCCCGGCAAGCTCAGAACGGGATGTCGTCGTCGTCGGCGGGCGTGAAGGTGCTGGCGGTCTGTTCCTGCGCTCGTGGTTCGGGCGCTTCGCCTTTGCCCAGCACTTGGATGTCTCGTGCTACGAGTTGCCAGGATTTGACATCGACGCCGTCGGCGTTGGTGTATCCGTTGAACTGGACTTTGCCTTCGACTCCGATGAAGTCCCCTTCTTTGAGATGCTCGAACTCGTCGCGCATGTCTCCCCAGCAGATGGCTTTGACGTAGAGCCGGTCTTGTCCTGTGGAGCCGTCTCGTTTCTCGAACTCCTCGCCCAGGTAGAGGATGTTGAGGGAGAGGGGTCCGCTATCGCCTCTCCGTATCGCGTCTTCTTGCAGCGTCCCGTTGATGCTGAGGCTGTTGACTGGTTCGTGCATAGCTACCGATCCTCCTTGGCGCGTGTCTCGACGATGTCAAAGAGCTTCACGAAGTTGCGCTCTAGGTTCACGATCCTCTTTACCATCGAGTCGAGCCGCTCGTCCTGCTCGACATCCTTGTGCCGGGCGCGCATGAGCTTGTCGTGAATCCCCGCCCACATGCGCCCTGTGATCTTGATGGGCATCAGAAGCCGCCGGTGTCCTCGACGGACGGTTCTTCCTTGACGAGGAGCAGGCTGTATCCGAGGTAGACGGCGATGCGCATGGCGGTATCGGCATCGACTTCGGCGGTCTTCTCGAAGACGGAGAGCTTCTGCTGCGGGACTCCGGTGGCTTCGGAGATCACGCGGTAAGGGACGGGCTTGCGTCCGCCGGGGTATCGCTTGGCGATGAACTCGTTTTGCATAGCGCTTACGTCGATGAGCGCGCCGATGCCGGGGATGCCGGCGTCGGTGTCGGGTGCGATTTCAACGGTGTCCCGTATGCTTTCGGGCGCCGCGCGGTGATCGAGGAGTGATTCGGTAGCCTCAGACATCGTGCTGCTCCTGTGAGGATGTGGTTGCCGTGTCGTGAGTATTATACTATCCTGCCATCATGGACACAACACCAGATCGAGAAGTATCGGCGCGTGAGATTACGGCGGTTCGTTCGACGGGCGTTGCTCCTCCGCCAATGGAGGCGTCCCCGTTGGAGTGGGCGGTATTCTACCGGGAGCAGTATTCATGGGCGATCTACCCGATTGATCGTGAGTCGATGGTTCCGTTGGCGGAGGTGTCTGCGCCGCCAACGTTGGACGAGGTGCGTGGTTGGTGGAGCGAGTTCCCCTCCGCGTTGGTAGGGCTGGCGTTGGGCGCGCCAAGCGGGGTGATCGCCGCGGTGTGGGTTGAGGGGAGTCCGAAGGCCGCGAACTACCGCCAGATGAGTCAGTTCGGGACGTTGACGTTCGAGATTACGGGTGGCGGGCGCGCTTGGTTGGTCCAGCAGGACGACTACTGGACA
>Ga0208790_1000145_pt1 | contig 38239 bp, 19 predicted proteins | sample 10_taG_FD_184083 | JGI IMG/M metagenome (GOLD analysis project Ga0208790, IMG submission 184083) | Marine viral communities from the Subarctic Pacific Ocean - 10_ETSP_OMZ_AT15264 metaG (SPAdes) (version 2) | ecosystem: Environmental > Aquatic > Marine > Oceanic | place: Pacific Ocean | collected... | reverse complement strand
TGGCATTAGTATTTTATGGAATGCCGATACTTGCAGAGAATAATAAACCAAGACTATTATACTATTTAAGAAGAAGAGGATATAGAGGATTTTCTATGAATCGACCAGATAAAGTGTGGAATAAATTATCTGTGGCAGAAAAAGAAGTGGGTGGAATACCCAATTCCTCGGAAGACATAAAACAAGCTCATGCAGCTGCGATCGAAATGTATATACAGGATCATGTTGGTATGAAGCGAGATGGGACATTTGGAGATTTATACTTTAATAACTTGCTAAATGATTGGAGTAGATTCGACATAAATAAAAGAACAAAGTTTGATGCAACAATAAGTTCTGGGTTAGCCATAATGGCTAACAATAGACATCTATATGCTCCAAACGCAAAGGTTGAAAAACCTAAACTAAATATAAATGTTTCTAAGTATAGTAATACTGGAACCAATTCACAAATAATCAAATAATAAATATGGCAGAGTCTGGCATTAAAAGTTATTTTCCGAGTCAAACCGTAAGTGATACTGAAAAGTTGAGCGAAGAATATGGTTTAAAAGTAGGTAAAGCAATAGAGACAGAGTGGTTTAATAATGATAGAAGTCTTAATAGATATAAAAGTAACCACAACAACTTTCACAACTTAAGATTGTATGCTAGAGGCGAGCAATCTATACAAAAATATAAGGATGAATTATCTATAAACGGTGATTTGTCCTATTTAAATTTAGATTGGAAACCAGTTCCAATTATATCTAAATTTGTAGATATTGTAGTAAATGGAATAGCCGAAAGAACGTATGACATAAAAGCTTTCTCCCAAGATTCTTACGGCATGGAAGAAAGGACTAAGTACATGCAATCAGTTATAGATGACATGGAATTTAGAGAGTTTGATCAATTTGCTATGGAAAACTTTGGAGTAGATACCAAGGAAAGCGAGGTAGAAGAGTTACCAGAAACAACAGAGGAATTGCAATTACATATGCAGTTAACCTACAAGCAAGCTGTAGAAATTGCAGAAGAACAAGCTTTGGCCGTTTTAATGGAAGGAAATAATTATGAATTAATCAAAAAGCGTTTTTACTATGATTTGACAGTTCTTGGAATTGGTGCAGTTAAAACCTCATTTAACACATCAGAAGGTGTTGTTATCGACTATGTAGATCCAGCTAATCTTGTTTATTCTTATACGGATTCTCCTTATTTTGAAGATATATATTATGTTGGTGAGGTTAAATCCATTCCAGTTAATGAACTTGTAAAACAATTTCCTCATTTAACAGAAAGTGATCTTGAAGACATCATGAAAAATAAATCTTTTAATAGAAATAATAATAGTACCAGATTTTCTATTGATAAAGAAGATAATAACACTATCCAGGTTTTATATTTTAATTATAAAACCTATATGAATGAAGTTTACAAAGTTAAAGAGACTGGTACTGGTGCTGATAAAATTATACCTAAAGACGATAAATTTAATCCACCTAAAGATAAGGAAGGTGGGTATTCAAAATTATCAAAATCTATAGAGTGTTTATATGATGGAGCTATGATTCTTGGTACTGATAAATTACTTAAATGGGAAATGTCTAAAAATATGATGCGTCCTAAAAGTGACTACACTAAAGTTAAAATGAATTATGCTATTGTTGCGCCTAGAATGTATAATGGTAAAATTGATTCATTAGTAAAACGAATAACCGGTTTTGCTGACATGATACAGTTGACACATTTAAAACTACAACAAGTAATGGCTAGAATGGTTCCGGATGGAGTTTATTTAGACGCAGATGGTTTAGCTGAGGTTGATTTAGGTAATGGAACAAACTATAATCCACAAGAGGCTTTAAATATGTTTTTTCAAACTGGTAGTGTTATAGGTAGATCATTTACCCAAGATGGTGATGTGAATCCAGGTAAAGTTCCAATTCAAGAAATTACATCGGGATCTGGTGGTAATAAAATGCAAGCTCTTATTGGTAATTATAATTATTATTTACAAATGATTAGGGATACAACCGGTCTTAATGAAGCTAGAGACGGTAGTATGCCAGATAAAAACGCTTTAGTAGGAGTTCAAAAACTAGCAGCGGCAAATTCAAATACTGCAACTAGACATATATTACAAGCTGGATTATATTTAACAACTGAGACGTGTGAGTGTTTATCTCTTAGAATATCTGATATTATAGAATACTCTCCAACAAAAGATGCTTTTATTCAAGCTATAGGAGTTCATAATATGGCAACATTAGAAGAAATATCTAAATTACATCTTTATGATTTTGGTATATTTCTCTCGCTTCAACCAGATGAAGAAGAAAAAGCTATTTTAGAAAACAATATTCAAATGGCTTTACAACAACAAAGCATAGAACTTGAAGACGCTATTGATCTTAGAGAAATAAGAAATATAAAGTTAGCTAATCAATTGCTTAAAATAAGAAGAGTTAAAAAGCAAGAAAAAGACAGGCAGTTACAATTAGAAAATATTCAAGCTCAAACTCAATCGAATACTCAGGCCGCTCAAGCAGCCGCTCAAGTTGATATGCAGAAAAACCAAGCATTAAATGCTGGTAAAGTTGAATTAATGCAAATACAATCCCAAGTTGACGCACAAAAAATGCAACAAGAAGTTCAACTTAAAAAAGAACTTATGGCCTTAGAATTTCAATATAACATGCAGCTCAAAGGAGTTGAGGTTGATGGAATGAAAAATAGAGAAAAACAAAAAGAAGATCGTAAAGACGAAAGAACAAAAATACAAGCTACACAACAATCAGAAATGATTGAACAAAGAAATAGTGGAAAACCACCTAAAAACTTTGAGTCCGCAGGTAATGATACATTAGGCGGGGGATTCGATTTAGGAGCGTTTGACCCTAGTTAGAATTATTAATTATTATTATATTATATTATGGAAGAAAAATTAGAAGAAGTAGTCGAAGAGACCAACCAAGAAACAACTGAACAAGTTGACGAAAGTAAATTTGAGTCTGCTGGTGATGACAGCGTTATAAAAGTAGATTTAAATAAACCACCAACACCAAAAGAAGAAGAAAATGAAACTAAAGAAGATAACGCTGACGACAGCGGAGTGGTTGCAGAGCCTGAAAATGCCGACACCACAGAAAAACAAGAAGAAGTACAGCCGGAAGCAGAAGCACAAGAAACTCCAGTATTAGAAGAAATAACTGAAGATTCTACTGAAGAAGAAATTACTGAAGCAGAAGAGCAAATAGAAGAAGCTGTGGCAGAAGCCGAAGCAACCGGAAAACCAATACCAGAAAATATCCAGAAGTTAATGGACTTTATGGAAGAAACTGGAGGGGATTTAAGTGACTATGTTAAACTTAATCAAGATTATTCAAAATTAGATGACTCAAATCTATTATATGAATATTACAAGCAAACAAAACCTCATTTAAACAATGAAGAAATTAACTTCCTTATGGAAGATTCGTTCTCTTACGATGAAGAAGTAGATGAAGATAGAGACATACGAAGAAAGAAATTAGCGTTAAAAGAGCAAGTTGCCAACGCTAGGGCCCATCTGGACGGGCAAAAGTCCAAATACTATGAAGATATCAAAGCTGGAAGTAAACTCACTAACGAGCAACAGAAAGCAGTTGATTTCTTTAATAGATATAACAAGGAGTCAGAAGCAACTCAAAAAACAGTCAAAAAGAACTCTGATATTTTTACACAGAAAACAAATAGTGTTTTCAATGATAAGTTCAAAGGTTTTGAATATAATGTCGGTGACAAAAAATATAGGTTTAACGTAAACAATGCTGAAGAGGTTAAAAATACTCAGAGCGATATAAATAATTTTACCAAAAAGTTTTTGGATAAAAATTCTACATTATCAGATGCTAAGGGTTATCATAAATCTCTATATACAGCGATGAATGCAGATGCTGTTGCAAAACACTTTTATGAACAAGGAAAAGCTGATGCCATGAAAAATAGTATCGCTAAAGCCAAGAATGTGGATATGAATCCAAGACAAAGTCATGGAAAAATTGAAGCAGGTGGTTTGAAGTTTAAAGTGTTGGGTGAGGATGCTAATGATTTTAAGTTTAAAATTAAAAACAAAAATAAATAACAATTTAAAACAAATTTAAAATGGCAATTACAAGTGCAACAGCTGCTAACTTGACACCTTCACCGGTGAAACAAGCTTTAGCTAGCAATTATTTAGATTTTGCTGGAGGCACAGATACATGGGCACAGCAATATTTACCAGATACTATAGTCGGAGAGGCTGAAGCTTATGGTAAAAGAACGATGTCAGGTTTTTTAGCTCAAGTAGGAGCTGAGGAGTCAATGACGTCAGACCAAGTTATTTGGTCAGAGCAAGGTAGATTACACCTTGCATATAAAGGTCACGTAAATCACGATGACGACACAGGAGCTACAGTTGGTGGTGTTTCTGCAACAAACGCGGGTGGTAGTTTAGAAATCGAACAAGATATCGATGGTAGAACAATTACTACTACTCATGGTATTAGAATCAACGATATTTTATTAATCGCTGATGAAAGCGCAACAGGCGTTGTGTTAGTTGTTAGTGATCCAGTTGGTTCAGAAACTTTTGATGTAGTTCCTTATGACGCTGGAAACTCGACTTCAACTTTAGCAAACATGGGCTTCGCCCAAGGATCTGATGGTGATACTAATTTAACTATATTAGTTATTGGTTCTGAATTTGGAAAAGGAGATAATGGTAGAACTGGACAAAACGAACCATCTCACAAAACTTATTCTAACAAACCAATTATCTTAAAAGATAAATATGCTGTATCAGGTTCTGATGCTTCGGCAATTGGTTGGGTAGAAGTTTCTGGAGACGAGGGCCCAGGTGGTTACTTGTGGTACATGAAAGCTGAAGCTGAAACTAGAGCGAGATTTACAGATTATTTAGAGATGTCTATGATTGAAACAGTTCCAACTGATTCTTCAGAATCTCTTGTTGATTCTTACTTCGGATTTACAGCTGGTGCTGACGCTACTACTGGTCATCAAGGTTTATTTGATGCTATTAAAACTAGAGGTAATCAAACTTCTGGTGTTACTGGTGTTAACGCTGCTACTGATTTAGCTGAGTTTGATGCTATCTTAGCTGAGTTTGATAAAAACGGTGCTATTGAAGAAAATATGATGTTTTTAAATAGAGCTACATCTCTAGCTATTGATGACATGTTAGCTTCAATGAATTCTTACGGAGCTGGTGGTACTTCTTATGGAGTATTCGATAACTCTGAAGACATGGCTTTAAACTTAGGTTTTTCTGGATTCCGTAGAGGTTCTTATGATTTCTATAAATCTGATTGGAAATACTTAAATCAACTTGACGGTAGAGGTGGTATTAATGCTACTGATTCTGTTAATGCTGTTAGAGGCGTTATGATTCCAGCTGGTGTAAGCACAGTATATGACAATACGTTGGGTACAAATCTTAAACGTCCTTTCTTACACGTTAGATATAGAGCTTCTCAAACAGACAATCGAAGATTAAAAACTTGGGTTACTGGATCTGTTGGGGCAACTACATCTGATTTAGATGCAATGGAAATACATATGCTTTCAGAAAGATGTTTAGTTACACAAGGTGCTAATAACTTCATGTTAATGAACTAAGCACTTATTATATTAAAGACCGGGGCTTCGGCCTCGGCCTTTTATTTTTATTAATTTTATTATATATTATATTATGGCAAAAAAACAAACAAAAGTCTCACCACAGGCAAATCCTGGAGATGAGCATGTAGAAAAAGTGGTAGTTAAAACTCCACCGGTTGTAGATCAACCAAAAGTTGAAACACCGGTTTTGGAAAAAATATTACCAAAAAAAGAAAAAAATGATTGGACAATAAAACCAAGAACATACTTGCTAAAAGGAAACAAAAGACCTTTAAGTAAAATGATAAGATCTGCTGGTATATACTTTTTTGATGAAAAAAAAGGATATGAAAGAGAATTAAAATACTGTGAAAATCAACAAACTTGTTTTGTCGATGAAATGAAAGGTGAACAAAGATTGTCTCACGTTATTTTTAGAAACGGTGCGTTGATTGTTCCTAAAAATAAACAAACATTACAGAAATTTCTTTCTCTATACCATCCCCATAAAGATAAAGTTTATTACGAGTTAAAACCACAAGTTATAGCACAAGATGAACTAGAAGACATGAATTTAGAAGTAGACGCTTTAATCGCGGCTAGAAACATGGATATTGATATGGCTGAAGCAGTTATGCGCGCTGAAATTGGTTCTAAAGTATCTAGAATGAGTTCTAAGGAACTCAAGCGTGATTTACTAGTGTTTGCTAAGAAAAACCCTAAATTGCTTTTAGAATTAGCTAATGACGATGATGTTCAACTTAGAAACTTTGGTATTAGAGCAACTGAAATGGGAGTATTAAAATTATCTTCAGACCAAAGAACTTTTTCATGGGGTTCTAATGATAGAAAACTAATGAATGTTCCTTTTGATGAACACCCTTATTCAGCTTTAGCCGCTTGGTTTAAAACTGACGAAGGAATGGAGATTTACTCCAATATTGAAAAACGATTAAATTAATCTAACTGTAGATGCAGTCGCTCTACGGGGCGATTGCAAACTACAAAATTAAATTATATGGAAAAAAATAAATCTAAAGGTTTAGGTGATACTATAGCTAAAATAACAAAAGCAACTGGAATAAAAAACGTTGTAAATACAGTTGCTAAAACTGTAAAAAAAGATTGTGGCTGTGATAAAAGACAAGACACTTTAAATAGATTATTTCCTTATAACAATTAAAAAAAAATTATGGTTAGTATAGATACAGTATATCAAAAAGTTTTAGCGTTCGCTAATAAAGAACAAAGAGGTTATATTACTCCTCAAGAGTTTAATCTATTTGCTGACCAAGCTCAATTAGAAATATTTGAACAGTATTTTTATGATTTAAATCAATTTTTAAGAGTTCCTGGTAACTCTGAAGAATACAGCGATATAGTACATAATATAAATGAAAAAATAGCTATATTTGAAGTTACTAATGCTTCGATTAGTTATGGCTCTATACTTGCTGATGATGTATATAGATTAGGAACTGTGATTGCTAATGGCAGCACAATAGTAGAGGAGGTTCAGCAAGATGACATTTTAGAAATGAATATGTCATATCTAACAAAACCAACTTCATCTCGCCCGGTATATGTTAGAACAGGGTTAAATACTATGGATTTTTATCCCTCAACGTATAGTTTCACGGGCACTTGCACTTACATAAAAAAACCTTTAAAACCTAATTGGGGTTATGTAGTTGTTAATGGCAAGGCCATGTATAATCCTTCGAACAAGATTGATTTTGAATTACACCCAGCAGAAGAAACTGAATTAATTTACAAAATATTAAAATATGCTGGTATAACTCTTAAAAACAAAGAAATGGTACAAGTTGGAGCTGCATTAGAACAAAGTCAAGTACAACAAGAAAAACAATAAATAAATGGGATATATAACGACGCCGCCAAAAAACTATTATGCCGCAAGCCAAAATCATGGTAATTATCAGTTTACATCTTTAAAAGATATAATAAATCAATTTATGGTAGCATATGTTGGCGAAGGTAAAACTATATCCAAGGTCAAAAGAGTGGATGTAGCCTTCCACGCTTATAGAGCAATACAAGAACTGTCTTTTGATACATTTAAATCTTTTAAAGCTCAAGAAATTACAGTTCCAGCTACATTGCAAATGACATTACCACAAGATTATGTCAATTATACTAAAATTAGTTGGGTGGATTCATCCGGAATAAAACATTTATTATATCCTACAAGTAAAACTTCAAATCCTTCTAGATATCAAGTTGATTCAGATGGTGAGTTTTTATTTACCGACAATAACGGGCGTCTAATATCTTCTGGAGAGTTAGTTCGAAATGGTAATTTTCACGGAGGTAGCGGTGGTTGGGTTTTAAATGAAGCGAATTATGGTGATGGTGTTGTAATCCCTAACGTACAAGAATCAGAAACAGTAGACACTGCTACTCTAGGAGATCCTTTAAAAGGTTATTTTTACGGTTTTAATGGTAATGCTATTGGAGCTTATGACGTGCCGAAACGTTGGGGTATTCGGCAAGAAGGTATACCAATAATAAGTAATGAAGAATATAAAATAACATATACTTTAAGTGGATATACTTCTGGATCATGGGCGATTTATATAATAGATGAAAATGGAGATAGAACAACCACAACAGAAAGAACTGCTAATGGAACTTATACTGAAACAATAACAGCTGGATCAACCGCAGCTGCTTATCCACCGAATGTTGTGTTTTTTAGAAATGACAGCGATGATAATGGTAACGTAGTAATAGACAATATTTCTATCGTAAGAGTTGGTGATGAGAATCCGAATAAAACATGGGGAAATTATAAATCAACAACTCCATCGGAAAATCAAGACGATTACCAAGACGATACTTATTGGCCAGCTCATGGAGAGAGATATGGATTAGATCCACAGTACGCTCAAGCAAATGGATCTTTTTATATAGATCAAGCATCTGGTAAAATACATTTTAGTTCTAATATAAGTGGGAAAACTTTAATATTAGATTACATAAGTGATAGTTTAGGTGAAGAGGGAGATATGCAAGTTCATAAGTTTGCAGAGGAAGCAATGTATAAATCTATTATATATGCTATTTTATCTACAAGAGCTAACGTTCAAGAATATATAGTGCGAAGATTTAAAAAAGAAAGATTCGCGGCTATTAGAACTGCAAAATTAAGATTATCAAATATAAAACTAGAAGAATTAACTCAAATTTTAAGAGGCAAATCAAAACAAATAAAACACTAGTATATGCCAGAAATGAAGCGCACTTTCACCAGTGGTAAAATGAATAAAGATCTCGACGAGAGACTTGTTCCAAATGGTGAATATAGAGATGCAATGAATATACAGGTATCAACCTCAGAGGGATCTAACGTTGGTACTGTTCAAAATATATTAGGTAATTTCCCTGGTTGTAATTATGACAGTAGTATAAACCCAATACCAACTGGATCGACTGTAGTGGGATCAGTATCTGATGAAAAAAATGATTCTTTATATTGGTTTATTACAGGGGCAAACGACGTGCTTTCGCTTTTTGGATCTCAAACTGGATTACCAATAGACGAAGTTGTCACTGTGAAAGACATGATTATGCGGACTACTGTGGGAAATCCAACTGGTTGTGAACCCGTTTTTGTAGATAAACATGGTTGGTGTATTGGTGTTGACCCACTAGTCGCTGGAAATACTATGGTAGGTTTTTTAACTTTTAACGATTCTAGTTTATATTCTAATATTACCCCTGGCATGCAAGTTACTAGTTATGGTGGGTTTAGTGGTAGAGATAATATTGGACCAGTTGGTAGCGGTTTAGTAACTCATGTTGGACAACTAAGCAGTCTTCCTCATATAAATTATCAATCTGGAGGTAGTTTAGTGCTAACCGCGCAACCAGATGTTATTTTTTCAGGAGGAGGTACTAGTCAGGCAGTTGGAGGTCTTCATATTAGAACTTTTGATTCTTATCTTGGAACTAAAAGTCAAACTAATAATACTCATTCATACAGACATATAGCTCCTTCCCCTACTCTTTTAAGTAATAACTGGTTTAATCTTCCAAATTTACCGGCAGAAAATCTTAATCAGTTTTGGATAAGCGATGCTGATTGGGACGCGAGCATAGTGGTTGGTAGCGTTTTAACAAATATTACAAATAATTTAACTGGAAATACTATTTTAAACGGTCCAGATGCAACTATTGTTGATATTCAATATCACACAATATGTACAAACAACGGCAGTAATAGCGGTTGTTTTCAAGCTTATGTGCTAACTATTGACACAGGACTTGACGGTAATGGGAACTACTGGGGCTTAGCTACACTAGATCTTACTATAGACGTGCATCCATCTCAAGGTAATTTTGCGGGGGAAGCTCATTCCTACGTAAGTCTTGATGCTACAATAACCCCACCAGGTGTAAATAGTTTCATACCAAACAGCACAATACATTTATCACCAAATTCACAGAATTGGCTAAATGACGTTTACAATATTCTTTATGATAGCACCGGGGCCTTGACAGGTAATGAATTACAAATTGATAATAGTGTTGGTGCTGGATCTAGTTGGCCAAATTTTTCTTGTATTGATCCTGCCTCCGTAATAGATGATGCTAATTTCAATCCGCCATTCCAATATGATAATGAATTTAATATAATTGAGTGTTTAGCGGGAGCTAATCCTGGCGCAGCCGTTACTCCGTTTAATAACAATCCTTCTTGGAGACCACTAACTTTTGGTATAAGTGGTGGTGGAGGTATAGACGCGGTGTGGTTACATGACGATATAAATATAAACGATGCGAGAGCAATTTGTTTTACATCTGAAAGAGTTTTAGAGTTTGATCCTGATAATTTGATTACTGGTGTTAATATTATTGATGATATGTTGTTTTGGACTGATAATTTTACAGAGCCAAAGAAAATAAATATACCACGTAGTATACAGGGTACTGATCAAAATGGAGATATTCATACTAAACTTATAAACAGCACTACCAATAGTTCAGATCCTGTTAGAAAAGAACACGTTACTGTTATTAAAAAAGGGCCTAAAAGCGCTTTATCTATGGATTTAATATCTCAAAGAGACGCTGATTTAAATTATTCTGGTATAATAACTATTTCCGACGCGGATAACTTAGAAAAATCCACTCTTTGGGGGCAACGACAAGCGTGGCTTAATGGTAATACAAATTTAGGATTTGCGGACAAGGCATATGATTTTTCTTTAATTAGCACGGAAGAAGGAGGTAACACTTTTAAAGTAATTATAAAAAGTGATCTTTATGGAAATGTGCCTTTTGAATTAAACACTTGGAAAGTAGGTTCGAAAGTTGTTCTAAAAGAATTTGATAAAGATGGTGAACCACCATCAATACCTATTACTGACTATACTATAAAAGGAACAATTATAAAATGGGAGTGGACAAATTCTGAAGGCGTCACTGCCGATGTCAATCGCTTTGTCTCAACAGGCCAAGTGTATGGCGCTAAAGTTTCAATTAAAGTAAATAGTATCTCTAGAACACCACAGTCTGCTGATCCGACAACAGGAATGTTAAATTATGGTATTGACTTGTTTGATGATCCAGAAGACAAATTGTTTGAATTTAAATTTCCTAGATTTTCCTATAGATATAAATACGAAGATGGTGAATATTCAACATTTGCACCTTGGAGTAATGTAGCTTTTCTCTCTAGTGGTTTTGATTATCATCCTAAAAAGGGTTATAATTTAGGTATGACCAATAGAATAAGTAAATTATACCTTAAAGATTTTATTACAGATGACATTCCATTAGATGTAGTAGAAATTGATTTATTATACAAAGAAGAATCATCTCCAAACATTTATATAATAGAAACTATTAAATCCAATTCAGAACCAACTATAACTGATGATACGGGGATTAAATGGAATCACTGGTCATTAAATGAATTTTTAATTGACAAAGAGTTATTTAAATCTGTCTTACCTTCTAACCAGTTGCTTAGACCTTGGGATAATGTTCCGAGAACAGCATTAGCGCAAGAGGTTACTGGAAATAGAATTGTTTATGGTAATTATAAACAAAACTATAATATGGAGATTGGAGCGGCGCAATACAATCCTACTTTTTCTCATACTTTAGTGCATCATCCAACAAGTGTTACCTCTATAAAATCTTTAAGAGATTATCAACTTGGAGTTGTTTTTACTGATAAATATGGTAGAGAAACGCCAGTAATATCAAATAGCACAGGAACTTTTAAAGTTGACAAAGACCAAAGTGTTAATAAAAATAAATTACAATTAAGTATTAATAGCGCTGTAATTCCTCCAAATATGGAGTATTTTAAGTTTTATATAAAAGAAACTTCTGGAGAATATTACAATATGGCTATGGATAGATATTGGGATGCGGAAGATGGTAATGTTTGGGTATCCTTTGCTTCTACTGACAGAAATAAAATAGATATAGATTCATTTTTAATATTAAAAAAAGGAGTTGATTCTAATAAAGGTGTTGCGCAAAAAGCTAAATTTAAAGTAGTAGCTATAGAAAATGAAGCTCCAGATTTTATTAAGACTAAAAAAACTATTATATCTGATATAGTTCATTATGATAGTGATCCTGAAGCAAATATTTTTAGAGGATCACAGATTCCAAAAGCTGGTGAAAGTGATTTTACAATTGCTTACTGGGATGGAGGTGAGAGCAAGAATGTTTATAGTAATTCTGTTATAAAAAATTTACACAATAAAGCTTCTCAAGATGGAGATATTTATTTTCAAATGCAAAATAATCTTAAAACTTCTCAATCTACTCCTATTAAAATAGCTGAAATTGATATTGAAGATGATAATTGGAACAATGAGGATGGGGAGGGATCTTTTACTAGTGATCTTGTAAATTGGAAAATTCGTTTAGAAGAACCTTTTGGCAATGATATAGATCAATTTACAAATAGTGATGGAGGTAATGGAACTATAATTGAAAATGGGAATAGAGCTGTATTTTGGAGTTATAAAAAAGAAAATTCACCAGAATTTGATGGAAGGTTTTTTGTCAAAATTTATCGTGACGAAACTTTTGATGAAAATATTGTAAATAACTCTACAGCAGCGGTAACTGATTTTACAATAAAAGTTACTCAAAAAATTTATAGATTCGACAAAGCAAAACACGGTAAAGTTTTTCTTAATATGACTGGTGTTGATTTTAGAATTGAAGATCAGAAGGCTTATACTGATACTCCTTGGGAAGCAGATTCAACTTGGCCAACTATTCCTAATTGGGAGGGCTATTTCACGCAAACAACTGAAATGGGTACTGACTGGGATCTGGGCGGGAACTCCGGTGATTCTTGGATTGAACATGCTGCTTTTTTTAGAGGTATAAATATACATAAAGCCATGAGTTCTAACTCTGATAATTTTAATCATGGAGCCCATGGAATAAACCATAGAAAAGATTTTGAAACTATGGATTTACACGCGGAATCAGCTGTACTCGATTCAAATGGAGACAGCGCGTGGACAACGGCAGATTGGGAGTTTGAAGATGTTTGGTTTATTGACGGCGAAATTAGTAATGGAGAACATAGTGGAGTGTGGGGTGAGAGTTACACTGATAACGATCACATTGGATCTGGACTAAATGTTGGAAATGGTTATTTAGAATTAGGTTTTGGTGGTATACAACCGCAAAACAATCAAGCGAGCGAATTTTCATGGTTTTGGGGTTATGGGATGGTAAGTGCGTCGGAAGAGGGATGGCGCGAGGATGCTGGTGGTTCTTTTTATAATTTAAGCAATAATGATCACTATAATGGAACTGCTAGTAATTTAGCTGAGGAGTTGGGACTAGGAGTTGTTTTTAGATGGAAACAAGATCCAACTCAACAAGTTTTTGTAATCAACGATATTAGAGATTTTAATCTTTTGCGCCACGAATCGGGAGACAGAGCGCCAGGCCTGCAAATGAGTGGGTACGCCGCGCCAGATCCTACTCCAGCATCATCATGGGGAAGAGTATATCGAACATCGACATTTTACAGACCCGATAATTATACTAAAAATTATAAGTTAACATTTACTGATTTTTTAAATCCGGGAGCAGCAATAAATTGGAATCCATATGATATTGGACAAATATTAAACGGAGTGAGAACAACGCTTGTAGCAGATGGCGCGAGCAGTGGGCCTCATAATAACATAATAACAGTTGATAGTTTAATTGGGACTGGTGGGACAGAGACTACTTATGGAAATAAACGCGTAGAAGTTGGGATGTGTGTATGGAAAATTACACATACAGATGCTGGGGGCAGTACTACTATCCCTAATACAGCGATAATATCAAAAATTGATGGCAATAAATTATATTTAAAACATTACCACCCAGCCAACTATGACACAGCGTTTCCAGCTGCGGCTGATGATGATGTTATTCACATCCGTCAGCAGGCGATGAATGGTTTGAGTCGTAATTCTGTTAAAAATATTAACTATTGGAATGAGGCTAGTGGTTTTGAAAATACGAATCCAGGAGTAGGTGCTGTTGGTTATGATATTGAAATATTAGAACCTGTTGTTACTGAAGCATTATTCCCGCGTTTTCCAGCTGTTTTTGAAACTGAACCTAAAGAAGCTGTAGAGCTGGATGTTTATTATGAGATAACCGATAACAATCCAACAAGTTTAAATATTGATACAATAAAATCAATACTACCTATTGGTTCTTTTTTTGATATACAAAAAGTTGATATTGAAGACGATCTAATTTCTGGTGGCGCAAGTTTTATTAGACAGCCTGCTTATATATCTTCTCATTTACCAACTGCACAAGGAATAATAGCAAGCGAAGATTTAGCTAATTTTAATCTTAATTCAGGAGATAAATTAATTGTAAAAAAAGCAAATGGAGACACGGTGTCTGTTGAAATTCAAGCTATAGGTCCAGCTAATGATGGTACTTTGCGTTCAGTTTTATTTTTAAGACCAAATTTAGTAAACCAAGAAATAATCTCATCATGGTCTAATTGTTATTCTTTTGGAAATGGTGTTGAATCAAATAGAGTTAGAGATGGTTTTAACCAAACATATATATCTAATGGTGTTAAAGCTTCCACTACTCTTCCTGAGTTATATAAAGAAGAAGAAAGAAAATATGGTTTAATATATTCCGGAATATATAATTCAACTTCTGGTATAAATAATTTAAATCAATTTATAGCGGCTGAAAAAATAACTAAAGAAATAAATTCTACTTATGGTAGTATTCAGAAATTGCATTCAAGATCTACAGCAGATGGAGATCTTATTGCTTTATGCGAAGATAGGGTTTTAAAAATATTAGCAAATAAAGACGCTTTGTATAATGCTGATGGTAAATCGCAGTTAACTGCAACGGATAATGTGCTAGGCCAAGCGGTTCCTTTTAGCGGTGAGTATGGTATTTCTAATAATCCTGAATCATTTGCATCGGAAGCTTATAGAGTTTATTTTACAGATAAAGTTAGGGGTGCGGTCATGAGATTGTCTAAAGATGGATTAACTCCAATATCTGATCATGGTATGAAAAATTGGTTTAAAACCAACTTAAAATTAAGCCACAGATTAATTGGTAGTCACGACGATAAAAAGAGTGAATATAATATAACTTTAAAAGGAATTGATGTTGCCACGACCGTTTCGTTTAAAGAAGATGTAAAAGGATGGGTTAGCTTTAAATCTTTTGTACCTGAAAACGCTATTAGCTGTGCTAATGAATATTATACTTTTAAAGATGGTAATTTATGGGTTCACCATAGCAACCAAAGTCTTTATATAAACAGTGGTTATATCACTAGTGATAACAATACATTTTACGGTGCGTTTACTCCAACAAGTTTAAAAGTAATTTTAAATGATGCTCCTAGTGTTGTTAAAACTTTCCATACTTTAAATTATGAAGGATCACAATCTAATATTCTTCAATCACTAGCATATAATACTTATGAGCCAGGTTCGTGGGACGGAACTGAATATACTGTTGTGCAAGATACTTATAGTAATAATGAACATTATAATTTACAAGCTAAATTAGGTTGGTATGCGGAAAGAATACAAACAAATAAAGAAACGGGGGAGGTAAAAGAGTTTATAGAAAAAGAAGGAAAATGGTTTAACTACATAAAAGGTATAACACCTTCTACTATGAGCGAGTTTGGTCAAAATGGCTTTGATAGTGCCGACAGTTCTTTTCAAGGGCTAGGTATGCTAGCAGGCTCAACACCTTACCAAAATTTAGGATGCACGGATATTAGTGCTATAAATTACAATCCACTCGCTATTATTGATGATGGTTCATGTTGCCATACTGCTGGCTGCACAAATCCTATAGCTTCTAATTACGACGCAACAGTATGTTTTGACAACGGATCATGTATTTTTCACGTTCCTGGTTGTACAAATGACAGTTATACAGAATATGATTCAAACGCAACATTAGATGATGGGAGTTGTGTAACTGAAATTAAATATGGATGTACAGACAATACTTTTACAAGTTATTATGGAATACAATACGCTAACTCTACTAACTATAATACCGATAGTAGTGGCAATACCGTTATATATACTGCTCCTTGTTACGAAGGTAATGGTCCCGCTTGTGTTACTGATGAGCTTGGGGTTATGCAAGTTGGGCTTAATTGCTGTTGTATACCTCTTGCTCTAGGTTGTACAGATGCCACTGCTTCTAACTATGATCCTACTGCAAACACAAGTCCAACAGTAGGTCCTTTAGCATGTGTTCCATACATTTATGGATGTATGAATTCAAATGCAAATAACTATGATTCTACAGCAACCGCGTCTGATGGTAATTGTACATTTAATTATGGCTGTACAGATGCCACTGCTTCTAACTATGACGCTAGTGCTTATTATGATGATGGTTCATGTGTTCCATTTATAGATGGTTGTATGAATTCTAATATGTTTAATTATAATTCAAATGCAAACACACAGTGTGCTAGTTGTTGCGTGCCGTTTGTGTCTGGTTGTACAGATTCTACTGCTATAGGTGGTACCTATGATCCTACTGCAAATGATGATGATGGTTCTTGCTGTTATAATGCTGGATGTATGGATTCATCTGCTGATAACTTCGATGGCACAGCTTGTTACGATGATGGTAACCAATGCGTTTGGCAAGGTTGTATGGATACAACAACAGATGGTAATAATAATTATGGTCCTAGCTATAGTTCTACTTATAACGTGCCTTGTAACAGTACTGGAATGCCAGGTGATCCTGGTTACGATCCTGCTAGTGACAATGATTGCTGTGATGAGTTAATTTGGGGATGTACAGATAACACAATGTTTGGGTATGATCCTACCGCTAATATGGATGATGGAAGTTGTGCGGCGTTTCAACAAGGTTGTATGGAATCTTTAGCATGTAATTATAGTGCTAGCGCAAATGTAAATATTGGTTGTGAATATACGTCATGTGCGGGTTGTACAGATCCAACGGCTGTTAATTACGATGCAGCGGCTACTATAGATGATGGTAATTGTGAAGCTTGCATATATGGTTGTATGGATGAGGCAGGAGTTGGAGTGGTTAACTATGCCCCCAATGCTACTTGTGAAGCAACAACTGAAAATCCAGGCATAGGTATTTGTATCCCTATTGTTTTAGGTTGTATAGATCCAGCTGCGGACAATTATGATGCTACTGCTAACATTGATAATGCTACTTGTTTGTATTCTGGATGTACGGATAATAATCCAAATACAAATGGAGGAGTAGCATTAAACTATGATCCTAATGCTAATGTTGATGATGGTAGTTGTACGTATCCAGTTTATGGTTGTACAGACCCTGCATCTCTTTGTAACTATGATCCAACTGCAACAAATGATAATAATTCATGTGGATCATTCTTTGGGTGTGCTGATCCTTTAGCGGCTAATTATGATTCCAGTGCGGATATTTGTCACGATGCTACTCAGTGTTCATACATTGGTTGTACAGATCCAACAGCTACTAACTACGATCCTAATGCTAATGTTGATGATAGCACATGTGCGTATACAGGGTATTATGCAATTCCTACGGCTACAATTAATCCCTCAAATACTGCTACAAATGGCATGGATTTTTCAGCAGAATTATATTGGGATGAAGTACCAGGTTGTGCCACTAATGGTTATGCAGTGCACTATAGTGGTGTTGGTCCCGGATTTTCTTGTATTTCACCGTGTCAAGCGGTATCTTCTGGCGTTAGTCTACCACCACAATCACCATCTATAAATGTAGATTGGAGAGTAAAATGTCCAGCGGTAGGTGGTTTTGGACCAGTTCAAACTGTTACACTGCTATCTGGTAATGTCTCAGGTAGTATACCTGGTTGTACAGATTCTAATGCGTATAACTACGATTCAGCAGCTACTATTTATGATGGAAGTTGTTTGTATACATACGGTAATCAAACCGCAGGTTGTACTGACATTACTGCAAATAACTACGATATATCCGCGGTTGTAGATGATGGTTCATGTACATATGATGTTTTAGGATGTACGGATTCAACGGCCACTAACTATGATCCATTAGCAACCGCAGATGATGGTTCTTGTATAGTTAGTGTTTACGGTTGTATGGTACCTGCTGCAAGTAACTATGATGCCACTGCAAATAACAATACTGTTGTTGCTGGTACTGGCTTTTTTGGATGTAATTATGGCGGTAATCACCAATATAATTACCCGGTTGCCAATACTAGCGTGCTAACATCCCCGACAACTGGTTATGGAATCGTTACTTTTGGCCTTACTTTTGCTACTGGTGGTCCAATTAACTTCTTTAGATGGATGGCTTTTAATAGTACAGATGCTAATAAAGGGCCAGGTTCTCCAGAATGGGCTAGCACTAGCAAGATGATAATACCACCGGGCGTTTTGCGACATCTTGATGCTAATGGCAATCCTGTGCTTACAAATCATCTTACGGGTACTACTGATTCTCCAGCATTTGCAATTTATTTCCCTAATCATCCTACAGCCTCTGGTGATGGAACTGGATATATTCAACAGTATATAGGTAGTGGTAGTAGCGAATCGGATGTTGCGTTTGATGCAGGTCACACAATAGAAGTAATAGGGCTATTAAAAACTGGATTTGACGCAGCATCTTGCTTGAATGGTGGTTGTGCAACTTATGAGTTATAGTTGATAAATAAATAAAATATGATATTAGAAAATTTAACACTCAGTGATAAAATTAATGTTAGTTTGCAAGTAGGTGATATGGTATATTATTCACCAACTCAGTCTGCTGGTACTAATAGTGATTTTAAAACTGTAAGCAATTACGGGACTATAGTAAAATTTGGTGTTGTTACAGATTTATTTTTAAATGGGAATTTTACATTGCAGCAACAATATGGTATACCAAATATACCGGTTAATACTATTGTTGTTGCTTATGATGAGACTCAAGTTTCTCCACCTGCTCTTAATGATTATATTATGTTTGCTAAAAATAAAGAAGTTAATTCTTCAAGTTTAATAGGTTATTATGCTGAAGTAGAGTTTAAAAATTACTCTACAAGCCCAGTAGAATTGTTTTCAATTAGTTCGGAAGTTTCAGAAAGTAGTAAATAAATAAAAATAATAATAAATGTCATATCACGATACACCTAGTAGCGCAGTACAAAGCAGAACGAATGCTCAAGGTCAAGTAGCGCCTGTTGGATTTCATTATATGCCAGATGGAACTTTAATGTCAGACGCAGAGCATGCTAGACTATATGGCCCTAAAATAATAGACGAGTTTAAATTAGATTTATCAGATTTACCAGCGTCTAGCGGAAGTAGGGACTTTTTAATACGAGGAACTAAAGGGGCTACTTTTAGTTTAGAAATAAAAAATGAAGATAGTTATTACTATAATTTTACTACAAATTTATTTCAAGCGGCTAAGGCCAGGTTAGATAATAAAGTTATCGACAACGGAGTTTACAAAGGCTCAATTACTTTTCCAACAGTTACAGATGACGACCAATATGATATCTACTTATTTGCTGACAATGATACCCAACATGCGCAATACTCTGAAGTAAGATTTGGAGACGGAACTATTGATATAAACTCCTCTACTGGATCCAATTCTTTGTTGTTACAAAAAGTTATATATCAGTATACAGATTTAACTTTAATATTAGGCACATATAATCCAACAGGTGCTTTTACTATTGCATCATCAGTTACTGACACTTTAGATATATCTAGAGGTAGAAGTAGTGGTAAAGTTCCATTTACTATATCTTGTACTAGTGCATCTGGAGCATCTTTTAAGATTATAAAACAACCAACGATAGATGATATATTATCATTTGCAATTTTAACAGTTGGTAGTGCTCCAGAAGCCTTACCAGGAGAAAACACGTATCCGACGGCTACGGCTGATTTTACTGGAGATGATATTAATGGCGCTATCACTAGTGGTAGTGTAGTTAGAATGGATAACACGGATCTATCAGCGGTGATTAAAGTTGGAGATAAGATAACTACAACAGTAATGACTGATACTGTTGATGGAGCCGTTTCCAGTGGTGTAAACGTAGTTATGGATTCCACTGTAGCAACTAAAATGGCTGTTGGAGATCAAGTGACAGGTAACGCGAGACTTGATTCCGGTATTTATACCGTAGCAACTATAAATGTTGGGGGTAACGTTAAAACTTTTGCTTTATCAGAGGCCGTTGCTATTTCTGATGGTGTAACGCTATCTTTTAGTTCTAAAATAAATAGAAGTTTAACAACAGTTACAGTTGTCGAAACTAGTGGTGTTGCCACTGATTTTACAATGTCACAAGCTATTCAATTTAGAGATAATGCACCACTAACGTTTTATAATCAAAAAAATTACCAATGGCCTGTAGATAATATTGATCAAATTACATCTGGTATGATAGTAGTACCTAGTACAAATGTTACAACAGATACACGTACCGCTAAATACGAAGATACAGTAACAACGTTTGCTGACACTGAAGATGAAAAAATAATAGTAAAAAATAAGGCAGCTATTAAAAATACAAAAGCCCAAAAACCAACTGTAGTAAAAGGATTGGTTACGGTACAACCTGGTAATATCATTTTTAATAAGCAACAGGTTTTACCTTTAGCCGGGGATAGTATTAAGGTTGGTGGGTATGGAACTAAGCACATGCTAAATGTTTTTGGATATGAAATAGAGTTTAGTGATTTAGCGGTGGCATTAACATCAATAACAACAACAACAACAGCAGCGTCTCAAAATAGTACTAGTGTAGTATTAGCAGCTAGAGATGGAATATTAAATGGAGTTAGTACTGTTAGTGGTATAGGTATAGATCCATCTGTTGCAGCACCTACTGTAAATAGTGGCGCTAGCGCAACAGGGGCTGGAACAGTAGTATTAAGTGCCGCACAAACTTTAGAAAGTGGTATAACATTAACTTTTCCTGGTGCTGGTAAAGTTGCTACTATAACTGGAAACATGAAAGTTTTAAAAGCGGGTACCGCGGACGCGACAATATACTTTGATGTAGAAAGACTCCTATCATCAGCATAAAGTAAAAAAACGGTGAAAACTGTGACTATAATACTTATAATTAAATAAAATATTATGAGTAAAGATTTAGTAGTTCGTAATCTAAAAAAAGATGATTACAATTTTATAGCAAAGTGGTGGAGGTGGTGGAGATGGAAAGTTATACCAAAAGAAATGCTACCAGAAAATGGATTAAGTGGTTTGATGGTAGAGAAAGATGGAGTTAGAATAGTATCTGGATTTATTTACATGACAAATTCTACTGGTGCAATGTTAGAGTTTATAGTATCTAATCCAGATTATAGAGAAAAAGATAGGAAATATGCAATAGAACTTCTTATATGTACAGCGGAAGAATTTTGTAAAGAATTAGGGTGTGATTATATGTTTAGTATAGGTAGAAATAAACATTTAATAGAAACACACGGTAAACTAGGGTGGAACGTAGATAAAAACCCATCTTATGAAATAATGAAAAAACTAAAATAACATGGGAACAATTACAACAGCAGTAATGGTAGGTTCAGCTTTAATGAGTATGAATAACGCTAGTAAAATGCGTGGAGATGCTAGGCGAAAAGCCGCTTTAGCCGCAAAAGAAAGAAAAGAGCAGCAAGCAAGAGTAGACGAGGAAACGGCTAATTATAAAGCTATGAAATTTACTAATCCATATGCTGATCTAGAAAATCCTTTCGAAGATTTAACCGTAGCTACTGGTGCCGCTGAATTTCAAGCAGAACAAGGCGCTCAGCAAAGAGCAAATATATTAAGCCAATTACGTGGCACCGCTGGTGGTAGTGGTATAGCTGGTTTAGCACAGGCAATGGCTAACCAAGGACAGTTACAAGCAAGACAAATTTCAGCGGATTTACAACGACAAGAGGCGGCTAATGCTTTAGCAATGGCCAAAGGTGCTAGTGCTATAGACATGGCACAGGCAGGTGGTGATGTAATGGTTCAAGAAGCTGAGTCTGGAAGACAAGCCACTATACTTGGCATTCAACTTGGTCAAGCGGCTGGTGCTAATAAAAACTACCAACAAGCACTTCTAAACCAGAGAAACGCTAATATACAAGCAAACCAAATGATGATGAATAGCATGAAATCTCTAGCTAGTATTGGTGGTGGTGGTGGTGGTGGTTATGTAGATCCAAATGCCCCACCAGGAACAACCGCCTCAGGAGGACAATATCATGCACCGCCCTCAGATTGGGGACCTATCTACGAATAAAATAAACAAATATAAAATATGGCAAGTTTACTAGGAAAAGCAGATTCAACGTTAGCAGCAATGTCTTATAAAGAGGCAATGGCTGATGTTACACCTGACCTTAAAGATGTATATAAAGAAGAAGCAGATTTTCAAAAAGAAATCCAAACAGCTGTTAAAGATCATTTTGATATCGCGCATGCTGATGCGAATAAGTTAAAAGACGAACTAAAAGAAGCAACAACTTACGCTATGGCCAACTTAGGTAATGACACTAAAGCTATGGAGTTGTTTAACAATGAACTTGAAAAAATAAAAGCTATTAGCAAAAGTTTTCCTAAAGATAAAAAAGGAGATTTCGAAAGAGCCAAATTAAGAGGAGAACTTAAAAAATTAAAAGAATCAACAGATGGTATGGTGCAAACTTTGTATGATGTAGAGGAGCTTGTTAATAGTGATTCTTGGAATCCCAATGCCTCTGATCAAAACAAAGTTCAATTATTAAAAGGTATAGCAGAGGGCACTGCTGTAATGGGTATAGACAATGGGGAAGTGTTTTGGTCTGCAACTGGCGCTGAGGGTGAGTTTAAAATGGACCGCCATCAATTAAAAAAAGCATTGGTTCCAATCGATCCAGAAGTAAAAAAAGGTGTTCTTGAAACTACAAAAACCTTTGGTACACCAACCAGCGTGGATCAAAATTTTGATTTTGATGGTGCCGCAAACTCTTATGAAACTAGCTTTACAACAAAAGAGGCTTTGGCTGATAGTATTCATACAAAGCAAGGTAGCTTACCATATACTTTTCACGAGTATTTAACAAAAGGAATAGGAGCAGAAGAGCTTTATAAAACACTAGAAGAAATGGGTGGGTTTGATGTTAGTGGGAAAGGTGGATCTGCTGATGGAAAAGTTGATAAACATGATTTTATAACTGGTGATAATGCAATAGCGTTAGCAGATTCATTTAATTTAGGCAAACCTGGATACGATTTTCAAAAAGTTAAAAAAATAGTATCAAAATTTTACGCAACAAAATTAGCTGGAACAGATTTTGTTGAAAATAAAAGATTGTTAAAAATAAAAACAGATGCAGATGCTGCGGCTCAAGTTCCTAAATCAGCAGCACTATCCCAATTTGCAATACAGCAAAATCAAGATCAAGACAACGCGGCTAAAGACGCTATTGTACTGTTAAATACTCCAGGGGTTAAAATTATTGGAAATACTACTGGGAAACACGTTGAGTATAAACCAGCAATGACAATTACAGAGGATGAAGATGGTAAAAAACTAAAAGAACCAATTGAAGTGCCTGAGTCGTGGGTTTTAATGAATGGGGGTGAAGTTTTGAAGCGTATCCCATTTAAAAAAGATGAGTATACGAACCAGTTAATAGTTAATCACGTAAGTGGTAGTAGCGGAAAATATAACGCAAAAGCGATGACCTTAGCGCTTGGAAATCAATAATAAAAAAATATAATATGTTTGAATTAAATGGTCAACCCTTAACTCTTGGAGATCTACAAGGTTATGCGCAAGACAACAATCTAGATTTTGATACTTACATGGCTAACATGAAAAAAGCCGGGATGGTGGAAAAGACAGACGACTCCTCGACAGAGACCCAGACGACGGAGTCAAACGCTATGGTTTCAGGGTCGGACGATGGTTCGTCGGTATTACTAGACAGAATTGAAGCTGGGGATTATGATTATGAAATTGGTGAGGCAACCGTGGAAAAAGAGGAAAAAGAAACTACTCCACCTAAAGGCGTGGAATCTAAGTTTGATAATTTCTTTACAGAAATAAATCCAACGGCTGTAGATAATGCGTCAACAAGAATTGTTGATACTAGTAAACTTGACGTCGGGAGAGAGACTGTAGATAACTTCATGAGTGACGAAAGCTTTGAAGATCTTCACAAACAATATCCTGGGGTTAAATTTAATAAAGTTAGACTTGGTAGTGGCACTATAATGGTTAAACTACCAGGACAAAAATCACCTCGACCGTTCAAGGTTCCTAGTGATGATGAGGGTTTAGCTAAATTAAAATTTGAAATAGCTGATTATATAGAAAGCAAACAAGAAACTTTTTTCGCGCCAGATAGCAATGTTGGAAGCGAAATTGATAGGATATGGGATGAGCACTCTACGAAATGGAATTCTGAAGAATTAATGTCCGAAGAATTAGGTAAATTACTCGGTTCAGATTATGTTGTAGAAACATCTGGAACTTTAGGAAATGAATTTACTGTTACTAAGGATAAAGGAAAAGGAGCTTCTATAAACATAAGAGTTGGTAGAAATGTAGCTAAAGGATGGGATTATAGCGATACTTTAAAAAGATTTTTAACTCAAGGACAAAAAAGTTTTGAGGATACACCAGAGTATTACAAAGATAAAAAAGAAATAACTGAAATAGTTAATAAAAACTACTTAAACAATCCAGTTAAATTAAACGAAATATTTGAAAAAAATAACATAACAAACTTTAGTAATATAGCTACACCAGACAATAAAGAAGCTTTAGTACAACATATATTATCTGATCAAAACGCTTTAGGCGGAATTCTTAGTACAGCTAGAACTAATTTCGATAATCTAACTAATATAGATATTGACGAAATAGTTACTAGTGTCGTTGATTCACATGTGGGTGTTGAGTGGGATGCTATTGCAAAAAAAGATGCTAACACAGAGCTTCAACAATTAAAAGATCAAGGTTATACGCCGGTACAAGTAGAAGACATATATCACAAACAGCACTCGGCTAGTTTTTCTGTTCAGGAGAAAGACATCAAAAATAAATTAATTGAAATTGATAGAGCTGAAGAAAGTGAAAAAGAAGGTTTACAATTAGAATTAGATGGACTTGTAAAAAAGTACGTAGAAGAAGGTGGTGCTAATTACGATATATTATTTGATATGGAAACTGGTAAATTAGCTCCTAGCGTTTCCGACGCTAAAAACGAGAATATAATAAATCTTAAGGATTTAGTTCAAGATCAAATGGCTAATTATGAGGGTTTAACAAGAGAAGAACTAAAGTTTGAGTTTCTTAGAACAGCCGCTGCTTTATCAGAATTTGAAGACAAAACAAAAGAGATAAAAGGAACTGGAACTGGTAGATATGCCGCTCCATTCGCTAAATACAATAAAGGTTTATTTGGTCAATATCAAAGAGATGATTATGATGTTTTATTAGCTCAAAAAGCAGAATTACTTTCTAAAATGGAGGGTTTAAAAAGAATGTATCTTTTAAATGAAAGATTAGAAACTGTAGATAAATCAAATTTAGGAGGACTTGTCCAGCAAGCTGGTAGATCTTTTGTAACTTCTTTTGGTGACAACCCAAATACAGCTATAATTAATAATGGTGTTACAGAGGCTCAAACTGTAGCCGCGATAAAAGATATATATTCAGAGATGAACATTCCTTTGAATAGAGCAGCTAGAGAACACTCTAAAACAAACACGGCTGATATGGTGGCTGAAGGATTAGGTGGTTTACCAAAAGTTGTGATAGAGTTTGGGGGTTATGGAAAACTCGTTAATGGAGTTAAATATTTAACTGGTCTTAATAGGTGGGTACAAGGCCTTGGCGTGTCTAGATATAAACAAGGCAAAAAACTTGTAGATGAATCGAAAGTTGTAAAGAAAGTAAATAAGTGGGCTAAGAAAAAGAATATGGACGCTATAGAAGGTAAAGGTTTAAATCTTTCTACAACTGAATTAAGTACTATAGGCGCTTTTATTGCGTCTCCAGCGAATATAAAGAAAGGAAAACAAGTTATTGATATAGTAGGCCCAAGTACTATTAACAAAGCAAAAATAAAAGCTGTCGCAATGCTAACTGAGGGTACGGTTTTTTCTATGGTTGAAAAAGATATAGAAGGTATGCCAAAAGGTATGGCTTTTAATTTAGCTGGTGGAGTCATACCTGGTTTTAACAAGCTTGCACCGTCGATACAAAAAAGGCTTAGTGCGTTGAAATTTATATATGATGGCAACGCGATGGGTATGCGTATGGTAGTTGGTAATCAAGCTGGGGAAGCGTTTAATGCTTTAATAAAAGATGTCTCTGGTCATCAAGAATGGCAAACATTTTTAAAAGAAAAATACGACGATCCAGATATGATAATGAGCAGTCTTATAACTGATTATGTTTTAGGGGCCGCGTTAGCAGTGCCTCACGCAAAACTTAGAGGCCCTGGTGGTTTTGACAGAATGACTTACGAGGGAATAATTGATGCCAAGGGAAAGTTTGCAGAAAAACTAAACGAATATGTAGAGTACGATATTGATGGCAACGCAAGTATAAAAAAAGGTAAAAAAGCAGAGTTTGATAAATGGAACGACTTACATACAGAAGCACAAAGAAGAATATGGGAATTAGATGGTCTTGCTGATTATAACAATCCTTTATTAGCACCATCTTTAGCTAAAAAAGAAGTTAAAGGTGTTGAAAAAGCAAATAAAGATATTTTAAAAGAAGAAGGTCTTAAAGGTATTGATGTTGTTTGGAAAACAGAAGGAGAAACTGGTAGACGTGGTGGTTTTGTTATAAACAAAAAAACGGGTAAAATTGAAATAGAATTAGACCCTAATCACTTAACACCTGGTTTAGTTTCTCACGAGATTCATCATCCGCTATATAAAATAGCGATGAAAAACAAAAATGTCAAAGCCGCTTCGATTAAAAAGCTTTTAGAATTAACTAAGGGTATTAAATTAAGAGAAAATCTTTCTTTATATGATGCTATAAAAGATAAAGGTATAGCTTCTTTAGAAGATATGGATTTAGCCAAAGTACAAGAGGCTGAATTGTTTGCTTATATATCCCAATCTATAAGAGATGGTGCAAGCCTTAAAGGAGTAGACAAAAGTAACGGTTGGAATAGACTAAAGAAATGGATAGACTCAAGTATAGGTAGAGAGGTTTCTAAAAAAGAAGCCCGTCTAGAACTTCAAACAAGAACTAAGAATGACATTATAAATTGGTTTGGAGAATATCATAAGAACATTGGAGAAGGAGGTCCTAGTTTAGCACACTTTAAAAAGTTAACAGAATTAGTTGATAAATGGACGCCATATGGCAAGGAAATGGAAACAACTAAACCGGGTGAAATAGGAACGAAACTTATTGGTTCTACAAAAGGAGATTTTATTACTATGGACGCTTTGTTCTCTAGTTTAACTAAAGGTAAAGAAAAAGGTTTGTCTTCACAAGTATTAGTTGATGGAAAGGGAAATCCTATATTAACAAAAATAAAAGAAGAAGAAGATAATACTTTTAATGATAAACTCCAAGAAATATATAGTAAACCTAGAGATCCAAAAGATGTTAAAAAATTAGAAAGTCTAAAAAAGATTGATTCTTCTAAAGTTTCTCCAGAAATGAAAGAAAAACTTGAAAAAGATATTTTAGATTTGGAAGTTGGTAGCAATATTTATGATATAATAAATTCTTATGATCCGGCTATAAGTAGTAATGCTGGCGCGGCGCGGGTTTATAATGCTGTATCTAAGCGTAGTAGAATACCTGGGTGGGAAGTTATAAAAGACGATGTTGTAAGAGATTTTTTAACCGGGAAACGTGGTATCAAGGGTTTAACGGCTGAATATAATAGACGAGTGCAAAGTGGGGAAATAAACCCAAAAACATTTCCGTTGGGTAAGTTTATTGGGGGAAAATTTGACGTTAGATTTTTGGAGTCTGTAGATAAATTTACTAAAAAAGAATTTGAAAAAAGCACTGATATAGAAGGGGCAAAAGAAATTAAGTATGAAGATACTTGGATGGAGAAATTTGAAACCGAAGATATATCTCCAGCGGCCCAAATGAAAAGAAAAAAGTGGTTAGAAGATAGAGGTTTAACAGAAGAAACAGCTGAGTCATATGTAGAAGTAAGAGAATTGCTTGAAGTTGCTAAAGAGCTCGGTATTGATAGAATGACGATAGCCGGTGACAATGTTATTGATATAGCGAAATCAACCCTTAAAGATTTAGATTTTTCTCCAAAACAACCAGGAGAAAGTAAAAAAGAATTTAATAAGAGGGTTGTTAGCCATAAAAACACCATAGATCAATATAGAAAAAGTATTGAAAAACACATTGTAACTAAGTTTTTTAATGTTAGTGAGGCTATGTATAATAAAATGTCTTTAGTTGGCAAAGAGGGGCAACCTTTAAAAACGGCTATGGCCCAACAGTTAAACAAGCCTGATTTAGAGGCTATAAGAAAAGTTTTAGAAACTAAAAATAAAGACGGTAGTTATAAGTATTTACCTACTATAATTAAAGCGTTTTCTAAAGGAGCTCAAACTGTTGTTGATAAAACACAGATGATAGATGTTGCTCCAGATGTAGTAAGAGGTAAGGCTGCAGGTGTTCAAACTGTTCTGCAAACAAAAACACCTTTATATGATAAGATACCAGAGAGAGCAAGAACCTCAGCTGGTTTAGCTCCATATATGCAAGCTGAAGCTTTGTTAAGATATAAGAGAACAGGTGATGCCACTTACAAGGCAGAGTTTGAACAAAACTTTTTAGATTTATTTTCACTAGATAATCCTAACGCTTCTCAAATGTATAAAGCATTAATGTCACAAGTTGGTTATTCTATTTGGAATCAATCTGTAAGATCTGCAATGAGAGCACATCCTGATTTTAAATTTGATAAACTAGCTCAACAACACGAAAGGCAATTAAAAGCTGGTGTTAGTGAAGGTTTAGCAAGTGAATTATTAGATGGCTTTATTCAAAAGTTCCCTAAGTTTAAAAAAGATTGGGAGGGAGCTAGAAATATATTTATAGACCATGCTTTAGGTGATAGAGCAAAAATTGATAAAAAATATCATGATTGGATTGAAAGCTTTGAAGTTGGAGATTTTGCAAATAAAGACCACGCTTCAAAATGGGCAGCTATAGAAACAGTGGGTAAAGAAGGTAGACTTAAGGCCAATATAGTTAAAAGAGGTTTTGATGCGTTAGAATTCAAAAGCTATACTCTTCCAAATGGAGAAGTTGTAACACTTAAAGATATTAAAAAAGGGGTTGATTTATCAGCAAATTCTTACGTAAAAGATGGTAATACCTACGTTGATGTAGGTAAAGCAAATAGAAGATCTGCTCACTCGGAAAAATTTGCAGAGTATTTGCCTAAAGATTTATTAAAACAATTGGAAACAGTAATGACACCTGGCCAGGCAAAAGGGTTTCTACAACACGTTCTAGGTCTTCACCAAAGAACTAGTTTTTTAGGTGAATTTAGAGAAGCTGTTTTTGAAAATGTTATTGTAAAAAGAGGGAAAGAAACACAAAAAATGTCTTACGACAAGTGGGTTGAAACTAGTGAAAAACTTTTAAATGAAGGTTGGGTTAAAGAGAGCGGTGGAGAAGTAAAGCGCTTAATTAAAGATACAGATGGCAACTATATTGGTGAACAACCATTTACAACTACTTATGATAGAGTATTAAAGAGAATAGGTATAAATCCAAACCAAGCTTTTAAAGGTTTAAAACTAGCGTTTAAGAGCGAAAAGCAAATGAGAGATGGTAATGCTAAACTTTCTAAAATGAAAGAAGGTGTTGAAAGAGACGTTTTACGAGATGAAGTATTTTCTCAAATTCATAATAAATCTAGAGTTGATATGTATCACGCTTTAGAATCCGCAAAGCAAGATTATATATATGATGCCAAAACCAAGAAGGAGTTTTTATCAAGAATGGATTGGATGTATTCTATAGCAAAAGCTAATAGTAATTTAGTACAAGGTGTTAGGCAAACAGTTCCTGTAAAATGGTTATACAAGGGAGAATTACCAGTTGGAGACAGAATAAAACTAGAACATGTTAAAGCTATGGCCGCTCAAGCAATTGAGACAGCTAATTTAGTTGCTAGTGGAAAGTTTAAAGGCGTAAATAAAGATATAGCTTCTGATTTCATTGGGTTAACTGCTCCAAAAACAATGCTAGATGTTATTGATTTTTCTGGTGGAAAACTTAATAGTGCTGGTTTATATAGAATGGCTTTATTACACCCAGAGGTTTTAATGGATTTTAAATCTACAGATCCTAATATTAAGAAGAATCTATATGAAGTTATAATGGAGAGAGCTGGTAAAGAAATATTTGGTCCTAAAAATCTTCAAAAAATACTTAAACAACAAAAGTTAGTTGAAAAACAAAACTTAAAAATAGCAAAACAAGGGGGTTTACCTATAGTTAAAAACGCTAAACCATCTGAAGTTTTAGCTAGTATGAGAATAGGTGATAAGGCTGTAGAACTAGGTAGAAAAAGAAATAAAAAAGCAAGAGGCGCAAGCGTATTTGATTTTGATGAAACGGTTGGTGTTAGTGAAAACTTTGTTATCGCTACTAAAGGTGGTAAAACTAAAAAGATAGCATCTGATAAATGGCCTTTTGTTGGAGATAAAATGATTAAAGAAGGTTGGAAAATGGATTTCTCTGATTTTAATAAGGTTACAAAAGGAAAACCAGGACCATTAATGCAGAAGATGAAAAATCAAATCAAGAAGTATGGCCCAGATAACGTGTTTATACTAACAGCTAGAGCTAAAGAAAGCGCCCCAGCAATACATGAGTGGTTAAAAACACAAGGTGTAAATATACCTTTGAAAAATATTACTGGTTTAGGTAATAGTACTGGAGAAGCAAAAGCAATGTGGATGTTAAAGAAGTTTTCGGAAGGATACAATGATATGTATTTTGTTGACGATGCTTTGCCCAATGTTAAAGCTGTTAAAGATGTTTTAAGTCAACTAGATATAAAATCTAAAGTGCAACAAGCTTTAGCTAGCACAAAACTAGACGTTGATATTAATAAAATAATGGAGCACTCTTTAGATATAGGTTCTGAAAAAGTATTCTCAAAAGCAGAGGCTAAAGTTAGAGGTAAAGATATCAAGCGTAGAAGAATATTTATGCGAGATAGCGCTGCTGATTTAGAGCTCCTTATAGAGCCTTTATACGGTAAGGGTAAGAAAGGTATTGAAAATAAAAAATGGTTTAAAGAAGAGTTTGTAATGCCATTTGAAAGAGGCATAAGAGACTATAATACAGCTAGACAATCTGCTAAAAACGATTATTTAAACCTTCGTAAGCAGAATAAAGATGTAGTTAAAGAAATTTCAAAAGAAGTTGAAGGAACTACATTTACGAACGATATGGCAATGCGAGTTTATCTTTGGAATAAAGCTGGTTATAAAATTCCAGATTTAGCAAAATCAACAGAGACTAAATTAGTTGAGCATATTCAAAACAATCCAAAACTACAGGCTTACGCAGAACAATTTGCTAGAATAACAAAGCAAGAAAAAGGATTAAAAGAACCAGGGCAAAACTGGTGGGCAGAAACAATGGCTGGAGAAGTTACTAATATAAATAGAGGTGTTAGTAGAAAACAATATCTTCAAGAGTGGATAGATAGAAAAAACGAAATATTTACCGAAGAGAACCTAAACAAGATGGAGTCTAAGTTAGGTACTCGATGGAGAGAGAATATTGAAGATATGTTTGATCGTATGGAAACTGGTAGAACTAGATCTTTAAAATTAGATAGAGGTAGTGCTGCTATGATGAACTATCTAAATGGAGGTATTGGTACTATTATGAATTTTAATACTAGATCAGCCGCGCTACAAACTATATCTACTGTTAACTTCTTAAATATGAGAGAGAACAATCCTATTGCAGCTGCTAGAGCAATGGGTAACGTAAAACAGTTTGCTAAGGATTTTAAGTTTATAATGAACTCTGATATGCTAAAGCAAAGAAGAGATGGTTTGGCTATAAACGTAACTGAAGCTGAGCTTGCTTCTGCGGCCGCTTCTTCAAAAAATCCTATACAAGGAATGATTGCTAAAGTCCTTAAGGCTGGTTACTTACCAACTAAATTTGCAGATAGTTTTGCAATATCACTTGGTGGTGCTACGTTCTATAGAAATAGAATTAAAATGTACGAAAAACAAGGTATGAAAACTAAGGAAGCTGAAAAACAAGCTTGGTTAGATTTTCAAGTAATAGCAGAAAGAACACAGCAGTCATCAAGAGCGGATTTATTATCTAAAGAACAAACATCGTTAATAGGTAGATTTTTATTACCATTTGCTAACACTCCAATGCAAATGAACAGGCTTGGTGTAAAAGAGATACTTGACTTATCTAAAGGTAGATATAAAAATGCTATTGAGGCAACGGAAAAAGTAGGTAAGATATCTTATTATATGGGGGCTCAAGTAGCTGTATTCGCTGGATTGCAATCAGCGTTGTTTGCCATGTTATTGAATGATGACGATGTGTCTGAAGAAAGAATAGCTAATACAAAGTCAATGGCGTTAAACACAACGACCGACTCTATGTTGAGAGGTTTTGGTATACCAGGAGCAACTATATCGGCATTTAAAAATGCTACACAAGAATATTTTAAACAATCCGCAAAGGGTTACACTGCTGATTACAGCGAGGTTGCTGAAGATTTATTAAATATATCACCACCAATTGGTTCTAAGTTTGGTATGTTAGATAGAGCTGGTGATAGACTTAAATGGGATAAAACAGGCGAAGGGTTTAAATTTAAATTAGGTAATCCATCTTTAGAAGCTTCATTAATGACAGTACAAGCAACTACTAACGCGCCTGTTTATTCCCCATACCAAAACATATTTAATATGAGCCACGCTTTGAGCGACCAGTATGAAACATGGCAAAGGTTTTTAATGGGAGCTGGTTGGACGCCTTATAGTGTTGGTATTGAAACTGAGAAAAAGAAAAAGAAAAAATCAAGGAAAAAAACTGATAGTGAAATTATAGATGCTAGATATAAAAGGTTTCTTTTAAAGAATAATTAAACAATTCAAAAAATAAGTGATAATATAAAGATGGTGAAAAGACTAATAATACTGCTACTACTTATATCTAATATAACAGTAGCTCAAACGTTTGGAAAAGAAGAGGTTAAGGACTTGTTAAAGTTCTCTACGTTCTATGCCGCTGTAAACGGTGGAACGTCTCTGTCTGATGTTGATGTATTTTCTGTAAATAACGGATTATCTACACAGACTATTTCAACTCCTTATGATTATAATTTTACCATAGGTTTACGTAAAATTGCTAGATTTGGTTATGAAACCAAAGGCAAAAGTTTCTACGATGGTACGGAATCTAATTATAGTGATGCGGCCACTGTAGGTAAAGTAAAAGGAGTTGAATACTTATTTGAGGTAAACTACAAAAGACAAGAAGGTGTAGACTATATGGATCAACACCACTTTATTAGATTCAGTTCTGATGATGGTTGCCCAGATGAATTATGTATTAATTTCTTTGCTTTAAAACTTGAATACTTAGAGGATGGTTTTGCGGATATCAAATACTTTGAAGCCTCAGAGAGATATAGACATCGTAAAGGTAGAAATCTATCATGGAATATTGGGCTAACACATAGACTAGCAGAGCCATATGGCTATAATGCGCTGGACGAATGGATGTTAAACAATAATAATATTCACTATACTTACTTGGCTTTGGAAGAGGGATATGAAGTTGATGTGTATAGCAACGAATACTATAGCCCTGCTGGCGAACTAGTTGCTACTAGTGCTGAGGTATGGGAAGCGTTAGTTGTACCACAAGTACTGGCAGATTATACTGAAAGAAAAAGAAACGAATTAAAGAAAACAATACAACATTCTTTTGTTGTAGGTTTTGATTATTATAAATATACTAAGAAAACTTGGACACATGCTTGGGCAAGTTTAATGCCTTATCATTATGATGATGGTAGTGAGTTTTCATATCACAATTATGTTGATGGCCAATGGTATGACTACTCCGCGGGATTAATATACGGTATAAAGCAAAATAAAAACTTAGGATATTTTATAGAAGGAAAATATAACAAGTACTGGAATAGAGAATGGTACGACTTTAAATTAGGAATGAATTACACTATATTTTAGAATGGCAAAAGAATTAAACGAAGACACAGGTTTTCAAGTAAGCATAAAAACACTTATAGGTATTGGAGCTGCAATGGCTACTGTAATTAGCATGTGGTTTGTTTTACAAGCTGATATTGCTGAAGCTGCAACTCTGCCAGCGCCACCAGATCCAGAGGTTACGCGTATGGAGTTTGACATGAAAGATCAAATGATTAGACAAACTATTATGACTACTCAAGAAGATGTTAAAGAAATTAAAAAATCTATTGAGAAAATAGAAAACAAACTTTACGAATAAAATGGAAAAAGTAGATATTACTTGGAAAATATTTAGTATGTATTTATTGGTGCTGGTTTGTTTACTAGTGTCTGGAAATGCTTTTAGCCAAATATCTGTATCTCAGTTTAATGCTGGGTGGAATTCTGCAAATGAAGTTGTCTGGGTAGGAAAACTAACAGATTGTAAAACCATATCTTATGTAGATATAAGCACACAAGCTGATGATGCTAAAGAACATAAAATAGCAGTTATACCTACTATTATAATATTTAAAGATGGAGAAGAAGTTGCTAGGTTTCAAGCTGATCTTAGTTTTAAAATGGTAGCAACAAGAGAAGAGGTACAAGAAGAAATAGATAATCAATTAATGAGCGATTTTTAATATGTGGAGTTTATTTAAAGACAAAAACGATATTAACGAAAAGAATGTAGTTGGATTTGCATCTTTTGTGGTAATGGTATTATTTGCTGTTGCTGATTTGTTAACTAGTGTATTAGCAGATAAAGACTTAATTATAAATGAAGTTGTATATAATTCGTTTGTATGGGTAACGCTAGGATGTTTTGGTATTAGCTCGTTTGAAAAAGTAAAAAAGAAATAATGTATACTTATAAAATAAAGCTTGACAGGGTTGTTGATGGTGATACCATTGATGCTTTTATAGATTTAGGTTTTGATGTGTCTGTTAAAAAAAGAATTAGATTTATGGGGATTAATACTCCAGAATCAAGAACAAGAGATTTAGAGGAAAAGGCCAGAGGGTTAGCAGCTAAAGAAAGATTAAAGACTATATTAGAAGGAGCTAATCAAATACAGTTAAAATCTCATGGGGTTGGAAAATATGGGAGATGTCTAGGTGAATTACATATAGACATGTTAGATGGAAAAGAGTGTTTAACACTGGAAAATGTGAATGAATTATTAATTAAAGAAGGACATGCTGTAGAGTATCACGGCGGAAAAAGATAACATGAAAAAAATATTATTACTATTATTATTACTACCTGTTTTTGTCTTTGGACAAGTTAACACTTTCCCTTGGACTAATGATTTTGAAAATAATATTCCTTTAGAAGAAGATCCAAACGACGATGGTGATTGGGCTTTTTGGCAAGGGTCAACTTATAGTTATAATACTGGGCCAACTGGAGATCACACCACTGGTAGTGGTAAATATTACTATGTTGAGTCATCAAATCCTAATTATCCTAATAAAACATTTATAACATATACGCCTACATTTGATGTATCAGCTACGCCTGGTAAAGTTTTATCATTCTGGTACCATATGTATGGTGGCACAATGGGAGATCTAGAAATAGGAGTGCTAGATAATAATGGTTATACTTTATTACAAACTATATCTGGTGATCAGGGCAACGAATGGCATTTTGCTTATTTCCCAATAAACTCAACAGATTCATTTAAAATACAATTTAAAGGTACTACTGGATCTCTTTACACTAGTGATATATGTATAGACGATATAATAGTTAGTGATCCTTTTACTGTAGGTTGCATGGATGTAATAGCATTAAATTACGATTCTAGCGCGGTAGCTGATGATGGTTCTTGTGCGTACCCACCTTGTGGTGGTTTTCTTAATTCTCAATCATATCAAATGTGTTGGGGAAATCAAGCGGCAATACAATTCGAATGGGAGAGTGATACAACAACCCAGAACTGTGATGTTGTTACTGTTCACGCTGGTGATGAGAATGGTTGGACTGTATTCTTCCCAGGTAACTGGCCAGCTACAAATGGTTGGCAAGGACACGCGGTATCTGTTGGAAATGGACAAATGCCACCTAACTGGTCACTGCAACATTACGCTGTATTAGAATACGCGGATGGATCATTTTCAGATACTATATTTCATACTCCAAATCCTTGTATTACAGGATGTATGGATTCTACAGCGGCATCATATAATCCATGGGCTACTCAAGATGATGGTAGTTGTGGAGGTACAAGTTGTGATCCTGCAACAGAGCACCAAATCTCAATGACAATTAGATTAGATAATTGGCCACAAGAAACCTCTTGGACTATGGTCACTAATTCAGGCGCTGGTGTAAATACTCCAACAGGGACATATACTTATAATGATATAGGCGTAACATATACTTACGCTTTCTGTGTATCTGCTACTGCAGGTTTTGAGTTTATATTAAACGATACATACGGTGATGGAATGATGGGTAATGGAACTCCCGGCTCAGCTGGTGAAGTAGTTATCTATGATTGCAATGGCGATACTATAACATATCTTACATCAGGAACTTGGGTAGACGCAAATCAAAATCCAATGGGTGTTAATTTTGGCAACGTAGCTTATTCAACTCCACAAAACGGAATAGCTTGCGCGGGACCACCTCCAGTACCTGGTTGTACAGATCCAACATACCAAGAATTTAATCCATTAGCAACTGCTGATGATAGCTCATGTGCTAACTTACATGTTTATGGTTGTATGGATGATACCATGTTTAATTACAATCCTAACGCGACTGTAATGGATATAGTACCAACGTGTAATTATACTTTAGTAATAGAAGATGATGCTGCTGATGGATGGGGTAATTCATATTTAGGAGTTATGCAGGGAGCTAACACTTGGACGTATACAATGGGTCCAGGTTTTTATTCTCAATCATTTCCATTAAACTTAGAAACAGACAAACCGGTTACGGTTTATTACTTTGAGATTCCTAACGCGCAAAACCCAGACCCAATACAAACTGCGTTTCAAACATTTCAAAATTCATTTAAATTAACAAATGCAGATGGAGTTGTATTATTAGAGGAAGGAACTAATCCATTTTCAAATAACGGACTAGGAGCATTACAAGGATTCTCCTCTCCATTTTGGACAACATACAGTGCTTTGCCTTCTTGTGGTAATTACTGCGAACCTTTTATAGAAGGATGTATGGACGCCTCAGCTTTTAATTATGTTGACACGGCTAATACCGCTGATACGTGTTATTATAATCCTGGTTGTACAAACTCTGCTTATTTAGAATATTACACCCAAGGTTTTGTAGCTGACACAAATGATGGTTCTTGTTTGACACAAGCTGTTTGGGGTTGTACAGATACAACTGCTTTCAATTATAACTCAACGGCAAATGTAGATAATGGTGGTTGTATTCCTATTATATTAGGATGCATGAATCCACTTGCTTTTAATTATAACTCTAACGCTAACACCGCTGACACTTGTATATCTATAATATATGGATGTATGAGTTCAATAGCTCTTAATTACGATCCATTAGCAAATACAGATGATGGTAGTTGTATAGGTGTCACATATGGTTGTATGGATCCAAATGCTTTTAATTATGATCCAACAGCTAACGTGGAGGATAATAGTTGTGTAGACATCGTATATGGTTGTATGGATGCTACAATGTTTAATTACGATCCATTAGCAAATATAGATAACGGTAATTGTATACCTTTTGTTTACGGATGTACAGATAGCACAATGTTTAATTATAACCCACTAGCAAATGCTGATAACAATTCTTGTATACCTTTTGTATATGGTTGCACGGATCCTTCTATGC
>Ga0208790_1000144_pt1 | contig 38305 bp, 18 predicted proteins | sample 10_taG_FD_184083 | JGI IMG/M metagenome (GOLD analysis project Ga0208790, IMG submission 184083) | Marine viral communities from the Subarctic Pacific Ocean - 10_ETSP_OMZ_AT15264 metaG (SPAdes) (version 2) | ecosystem: Environmental > Aquatic > Marine > Oceanic | place: Pacific Ocean | collected... | reverse complement strand
TTCCGGTACATCTGGTTCGTCAGGTGCAAGTGGTAACTCTCAGGGTTCTGGTAACTCAGGGAGTTCAGGGTCATCTGGTGTAAGTGGTAATTCGGGTAGTTCAGGAAACTCTGGTAGTTCTGGAAACGATGGTACTTCTGGTAGTTCTGGAAACGCTGGTACTTCTGGTAGCTCAGGAAACTCTGGTAGTTCGGGATCAGCTGGAACTACTGGTAGCTCTGGTAGTTCAGGAAGCTCTGGTAGCTCAGGGAATTCAGGGTCAACTGGTGTAAGTGGTAACTCTGGTGCTTCTGGTAACACAGGGGGTTATGGCTCTAACGGTAGTTCAGGGTCATCTGGTGCGAGTGGCAACACAGGGAGCTCTGGCTCTAACGGTAGTTCAGGAAGTTCAGGTAACTCTGGTACTTCTGGTAGTTCAGGTAACTCTGGTGGTTCTGGTACTTCTGGTAATTCTGGTACCTCCGGAACCTCAGGAGCGGCAGGAGCCACTGGGTCAACTATAACTCAAGCTTGCATGAGTACGAGCGTTAATAACCTTGGAATAGGATGTGGTTGTGGATCTACTTATGCAGGAGGAGCTTGCTTGCAATCTTGGGGGACGTGTAGCGTATATATTGGTGGTTATGCGGGTCAATGCATGGGTCAATCCTCAAACTCCCCTAATAGCAACACTTTTGTAGGTTGGAATGTGGCAAATTCTCTAAGTAGTTGCGCTTGTCAGAATGTTATGATAGGCGGGAACGTTTTCGCTGGCTCGAGAACTATGTGCTCAATATATAACACTCTTATTGGCTATGGTGTAATGTGCAATACAACATCCTGTAACCAATATTTATGTTCAATGGTTAATATAGGTACTTATGCAGGAAGGTGCGGGAACAATCAAAACGTGGACACGAATATTGGGGCTTGCGCAGGTTTTTGCCAATGTACTAATTGGGGGAGAGTAACAATAGGCCATAAAGCGAACATGTGTGGTAGGGGCAATACAGGTAATACTAGTATTGGTGCGTTCGCGGGTTGCTGTGGCTGGTGGACTTACTATGCAACAAACGTAGGTTTCATGGCTCAAGGACGGGGCGGTTACGCTTGTTACTCTGTATCTGTGGGTTATCGAGCCATGTGTAGCTCTTATGTAGCTAGATATTCGACAGCTATAGGAAGGTGCGCTGGGTGGTGTAGCTATTACGGTTATTACAATACGTTCATAGGTGCATATGCGGGGATGTGTACCGGGAATTATGGGTGGAACTCAGGGTGCGGTAATGTAGTGGTAGGTTGGTGCGCTGGAAAGTGCGCAAATGTTAATTACCCGCTTAGGTCTGCATGTAATAATGTATATATAGGGGCTAGTGTTAGAAGTGGAGCGGGCTCTAACTGTTCTCCTAGGTGTGAGTGGGTTATTGGCACCAATGCCGTGGGTAATGGAACTGCGACTATGACGTTTGGAAATAGCAGCACAAACTGCACGTGTATGTGTGGAGGAGCCGTCAACAAAGGTAGTGGGTCTTTTAGAATAGTTCATCCCAACCCTAAAAAGAAAAATAAATGGTTATATCATTCTTTCGTCGAGTCACCTAATGCAGGAGATAACGTTTACCGGTGGTCAGTAAATGTTTCTGACGGCTGTTGTGTTATGAAACTTCCAGACTACTATAATGACCTAAACGAGAACAGTATGGCTTGGGTAAAGCCGGTAGATCATTTTGGCTCTGCCTATGCCGAAGTAGACGAAGGACAGAAAAATTTACATATTTGCTCTAATCAAGATGGATGTTACAATATATTGTTAATTGGTTCTAGATGTGACAAACATGGAAAAGAAAGCTGGAGAGGCACAGAGAGAGAAAAATAAAGAAAATTTTGTTTTTTAGATGTAATTATAGTATAAACTAAAGGAATAATAAAATGGCCCTAAAGAAAACAGTAATTTATAAAGAAGCGGGAGATATTGAGCTTACAGATGCTTACCATAGGATAGAGGAAGTTAACATTGGCTATGCAAACCCCGCTCATCCGTCTGGTGACGTCAACATGAGCGCAGAAGATACCATTCGTGAAGAGTGTCGCGTGAGTGTGCAGGTTTTTGCTAACTCCGGAGTAAGGCACGATATGGCCACTCCTATCATGGGGTATCAATTTGAGTTCCCCATAGCTAGCTTAGGCACGGTAGTAGACCAAGAAAGCCTTTTTGCTTCAGCTTATAGCTATATTAAAACTGGACAATTAAGCCAAAACCAAAGCGATACGGTTTTCTATAGTGGGGCAGTAGATGTTTAATGTCTTCCTTTAACTTAAGAAAATATTTAGTTTTTCATATCGAGGGCGGTATAGGTAAAAATATCATGGCTACGGCTGTGGTGAAAGCTATCAAAAAGCAGCATCCTGATAGGGAGATTATTGTAGTAACCCCACACTCTGGGCTATGGATGAACAATCCTAATGTTTATAGAGTTTATCTTATGGGTCAAACCCCATATTTTTATGAGGATTTCGTTAGAGACAAAGATACTCTAGTCCTAAAGTCAGATCCTTATTTACATCAAGGCTTTATTAATAAAAAAATGCACTGCATAGAGGCTTGGTGTGAGCAGTCTAATGTCAAATATAACGGAGAAGAGCCAGAGGTTACCTTGACTCAGCAGGAAATAGCCGAAGCCGTAGGAGGTCACTCTTTTCACGGAAAGCCTGTTTTATTGATCCAAACAAATGGAGGAAATGACCAAGGTTACTCTTGGGTTAGGGATATGCCGTTTAATTTAGCTGATCAATTATGTAAAAATTTAGAAAAAGAATACAAAATTCTTCATATCAGAAGCGAAAACCAACCGGCAATAGAAGGCGTTGACTGGGTCTTTAGCCCAAACATAAGGCAGGTAATGGCTTTAATACAATACTCCCATGCAAGGGTTTTTATAGATAGCTTTGCTCAGCATACCGCGATGGCGTTCAAAAAGAAATCTACGGTTATCTGGCCGGTTGACAAAGTAACTCAGTTGGGTTACGGTTTTCATGATAACATTTATTCTTCTTATAAAGCGGAGAAAACTCACATGGCTGACTACTATTTAAGCGAAGATGATATTGTCGGCCAAGCTCATATGTGTCCGTTTCCGCAAGGGAAGGATATTTTTAATCTTGACGAAATAATTGACTCAATAAAAAAGAACAGTTCGGCATCAGGGTATACTCCTCCCCCCAAACAAGCAGAAAACCAAAACCCAATGGGTCAAGGCGAAACCTGCCCAAACCACTAAGGTTTATAGCCAACTTTCTTGGTTTTTGGTGTAATTCTTTTTACGATGAAGGTTGTAGACATAGCAGACGAGCTTTTTAGGGAAATAACCGAAGATTCCAATTATTCTATAGCTTCTATATCTTATTGGGTTCGTGCTAATATCGGAAGGCTAAATAGTCACATTAACACTTTTTTCGAAATAAAACCCGCTACTTTAGAAATAGTCCAAAGCACAGACACGAAAAATGATAACGTTTTAGTGGAATCTGAAATTACTATAGATGAGGGGGCTATCTTAAAAAAGATGTTTATGATTTATTTTTACGATAGGACTATTAGAACTAATATAGCAAATGCCTCCACTGACACAATCGTGCAAGTTACAGACCAAGGATCTTCTGTAAGAAAAATTAATAAAAACGAAGTTATCAAATCTCTTAGTTTTCTCAAAAAGCAGGAGTATACAGAGATGAAAGAACTAATAAGAGACTACAAAGCAAATCAAGTCAAGCCTAGGCAGGTTGTTGGCGATGATACCGTTAAGGGAGTTTATAAGACAGAAGTTTATAATTATAAGGTTAGCTAATGCCAAGCTTAATATCAGATACCGAAAAGAACAACTTAACTGGTATTTTTGGAGACATTTTTGATACCTTTAAAAGAACTATTACTGTACACAAAGAGCCCAAGCGCGTAGTAGATTCAATAAATACATCATCTTTGTTTGGTTACGGAGATCCAGCTAGCTCTATAAATTATACATATGTTCCGCAATCTGGAGTATATAGCGCAACGATTCGTTATAATCTAGACCAATCCCAAGACACTTTAGGAGATATTCCATCCTATATAGAAGAGGGTGGAGTATATATAAAAGTGCAAAGAGACGCAAGAGACTACATAAATAAAGGCAGGACAGAGAAAGTTACATTTGATAATAAATCCTTTAAAGTAGTATCACAAGATGCAAATAAAAGCTTTTTAAATAGTGAGTTTTTTGTATTTAAATTAGAATCAACTAAGTAATGGCTGTAGTATCGTTAAAAACTTTTTTAAAAAAAGGATTTCTAGAGAAGACCGTTAGAAATTCCCCTCAGGTTGCTGCCGTGGTTGACAAGGTGTTCAGGAAGAGAGTATATGGCTTGAAGGGGGCAGCTTTGGCAGATTTTGACAGGCACCCCGTAACCAAAGAGCTAAACCAAGGCGCTGACGGATCTAATATATCTGGCACTTTAGGTGGAGTAGGCAACCTTTTTTCTTTTATAGGCTTTTATTCTGCTGATAGGCCAACAGACCAAGTAAGAGAAGCATTGAAAAACTATTTGAATATTATGGGCGTGCAGACCAAGGTTCGTGGCAGAAAAGGCGTGACATCTTATAGATACGCTTTGAGTTTTCCTGCATTATCTTCTTTTGATGCGGCAGCTCAAATGCCATGGGAGGACGGAAACAGTTGGGTTAAGGGAGTTGAAACGGGCATATCAGGGTTCAGTAATTATATGTACCTAACAAGAGGGGATGGAAAGATGCAAGAGAGGTCTAGATCTGGAAGAGGTTTGCAGTCTAATAAGTCTATTAATGCGGGGTTCTTTAAACCAACTAAATACATAACAGAAATTCTAAATGAATACAGAAGGAGGCTTGCTCGATGAAGGTACAATACGAAAACAAGGTAATGAGTAGTCTGCTGTTGTTCATAGATCATGAAGTAACACAAAAAGGTGACGCCTACACCAACCACCAAAGTAACTTTTTTAAAATAGATAGCCTTTTTTCTGACTACTATGTTTACGCTTCTCCGTACAAGCAGTTAGTCTCAGACGCAGGAATTACTGGGTCTAGTACTCCTAGTCTGCTTACTGGAGTTTATGTCGATGGAGATGGGCCAATCGGACCCGGAACTAGTGGGCTACATTCAATTAACAGTATGCAGGGTCAGGTATATTTTACCGGAGGAGACGCCGGAACTGACCCAATGAGCTCGAAGACTGTTAGTGGTAGGTATGCGATTAAAGACTTTAATGTTTTTCTAACTAGTATGCCTGAGGAGCAGTTGCTTTTTGAGACTAAATTAGTATTAAACCCTAAAACAAGTGATATTGATGTAAATAATGGAGTAGATCCGGCGACCCAAACTTATCCTGCTATATTTGTTAAAGATAACGGAGGGACTAACGAGGAGTTTGCTCTTGGCGGAGTAGACAATACTATTATTAATGCCAGAGCTATAGTTCTAGCTGATTCTTTGTTTAATTTGGATGCTGTATGTGGAATTCTTAAGGACTCAACAAGGAAAAGCCTTAATATTATTGAGCAGACTGATTTAAATTTAAATGCCCTCGGGGGTTATACAGGTGTAACTTATGACTATACAGGGGTGACAACAGGCGACTACTGTCTCATTGATGAGGTAAGAGTCTCAAAAAACGTAGCAAATAGAGGCGACTTTCAAAACCTAAATCCGAACGTTTTTTCGGCCTTTGTAGACTTTGAGATACACAATTATCGTCAGCCTAGAGCCTAAAAATTATTTCTCTTGTGTACATAATAAATGTAATTTAAACTAAAGAAGGAGAATTTAAGATATGTCAGCATTACAAGGCGCAGAAACGCTCAAAACCCTAACGGATTCCGTTCGCAAGAGAATCATATATCAAAGTGAAGCTCTGTTTGCGGGTAGCTCGGCGGCCCCTAAGTATCTACAAAGGGTCCAGAGCGCGAACTATTCATTTACTGTTCCTAGAGTGGACGTAAACCAATATGGCCAATTAGGTCAGCTGGAGAGAATTATCACAGAAGTGCCAACAGTTTCTCTGGATTATAGTTATGCTATAGCGGGAAATTTAAACGAAAAGGTTATATTTGGCGACGATTCTGCTGCTGGTACAAAGGGTATCATGAACGGCATTAACACGACACCGGCTACCGAAAAACAATTATATCAGATCGCTTTAACAGATGAAGGAAACGATTACATAGGAAACGGCGCAAGCGGTGTTGCAGTTAAAATTCCTAATGGATTTATGACTTCTGCTTCTTGGACCGGGTCCGTTGGAGACGTTCCAACTGCTACTATGAACGTTGAGTCTACTGAGATGATAATGGGAACAGCTGAAGGTAGTCCTGCTGCAACAGACGAGTCTGGAACAACTACTCCCAAGGTATGTAGGCCGGGTAATATTTCTTTTAACCTCAATGGCTCTTCGGATAGTACCCCTACTGGCAGCGGTAAGCTTCCTGTTTTGGGCTTTGATGTTTTGCATGTTCAAAGTTTCACTTGTAGTTTGGATATGCCCCGTGAGTCAATTCAAAGGTTAGGTGACAAATTTGAATACGCTCGTTTAATCACTTTTCCCTTAACTGGGACTTTGTCACTTGAGGCTATTGTTTCACAGCAGGCAGCAGACAACCTGAACGAGATCGTAGGAACAAACGACGCCGCATCTACAGATCCCGGATATGATATTGATGTATCTTTGGGTAAAGAAGGCGCTGGAGGTACTAACGGACTTCAGATTATCATGAAAGATGCTAAGATCGAAAGTCATTCCATTAGCTCCAGTATCGGAGCTAATAAGTCAGTAACTATAGACTACTCTGTCGTTATTGATGGTGGTGGAACGGCTGAGGCTTCCGCAAATTCAGGTATGTTCCTTAAGCCTATTACTTAATATAAATTCAGTAACATTCTTTTTCTTTAAAAACATCCCGGCGTAAAAACCGGGATTTTTTTGTTGTTTTTCGTGTAATTTAATATAACTTCTTGACATTATGAAGTTGGAAAAAGGCTCAACTGTGAAGGATATTATATCTTTTCAAGTTCATAGGAATATTGTAAATCTCTATAAAAAGCACTTCGAGGTTATAGAGGATCTTCAAATAGAACACGAGTCTTTCGTTTCTAAGCTTAAAAATGGCACGCTAGATGAATTGTCTATCGACGACATAAACTATTTTACTTCTGATAAATATGACCATATTAGGAAGAGAATACTGGATTCTGGCAACGACTGTATTAGGGAAATAGAAAAAACATTAGATTTTGTTGATATAACGGTAAAAGAAAATGAGTGAAGATAAGTTAAATACAAAAAAATGGCTTTATAATTTTAAAGTCCCACGTAAGTACACTAAGACCGTCAAGGAAGAGAAGACGGACGAAAACGGTAAGAAAATGACCATCAGCAAGGAGGAAGAGGTCACCGAGGAGGTAGAAATTTTACTTAAAAGGCCAAGTCGTAAATTATTTGATGAGTGCAATCTCTTTTATTCAGTAAAGATCTCAGAAGGCGTAAAGGCCGGGCTTTTGACCCGGGCCATGATTAATAAGAGATATAAGAATGATGGAGGTGGCCTATCCAAGCGAGAGCAAGAAGATTTTAATAAGCTTTATTCAGATCTTATTCTAAAAGAAAAAGAGTTTCAAGCTATACAGTTAAACCTGCAGGAAGATAAAGATATTACTGACGAAGATAGGCAAGAAAGGCTTTCTGGCCTTGTTGAGGAGATGGAGCAACTTAAGGCCGATCTAGAAAAATATTCAGTTAGAGCAGAGGATTTGTATGAGCACACAGCCGAGTCTAGGGCAGCTAGGCTAACTAATATGTGGTGGATGTTATTTCTAACTTATATAAAGTTTAAAAATGACGAAAGGGGAGGCATAGATGATTACATGCCTTTATTCGCAGGGAAAACCTTTGAAAAAAAAGTAGAGTCCTATGAACTTGTTGAGGAAAGAATAGCCGAGAGTGAAGATAGATTTATTAATTTCGAAGCAGAAGTCATTGAGAGATCTGGGTATCTTCTGGCAGCTTGGAACGGTGGGAACTGCAAAGTTTATGAAGACTTCGAAAGAGTAGAGGCTTCCCTTAATTTCATAAGAGAAGAAGTTCAAAAAGACGAGACACTTCAAGAAGTTTACGAGGATAAAATAAAGTCATTGGCAGGTATAGATGTGCCTATAGATGCGCCCAAGGACGAACCTGTGGACGAACCTGTGGGCGAGCCTAAGGACAAGCCTGCAGAGGAACCCGTAGAGCAAAGTGAATAATGAAGACCCATTTGCAAAGTATAAAGACTTATACAGGGATATAATATTTGGGTATACTTCTGACAGGCTTGAATGCAACAAAAGAAGAGTTTATGTAAAACACTTTACAGACCTAGAAAGTGGTCGCTCTGAAAGATTTTACAAGGAATGTGTAGACCTCGCAAGAGAAAGGGGTCTAAAAACAGAAGAAGAGTCTGTAGATTTTCTAATAGAGGAAGATCTATGGTCTAAAGATAATGAGAATAGAATAAAAGAACTAAAAGAAAAAATATCTCATTTAAAATCTTCTAAAGAAAAACTAATAATAAAGTCTCAACTTTCGCTAATAGAGAAAGAGATTAAGCCCTACGAAGACGAGCTTTACCTATTAAATCACGAAAGGTCTGAAAACATTGGTATAACTGCAGAAGTATTTGCCAACAAAAAGGTCAGTGAATCCACAATACGAAAGTCTTTCTTCAGAGACCCTGAATTAAAAGAGCCCTTTTATACTGAAGAAGAATACGATTATATAGACCAAACAGAGGTAAACCAAGGCATAGAAATCTATACTAACATGCTAGCAACAAAGTTTGCGGGAGATGAAATAAAAAGAGTTTCCGTTTGTCCTTTTTTTATGAACACTTACTACCTTTGCGAAGATAATGCTTACTATTTTTTTGGCAAACCTGTTCTATATTTAACAAATTTTCAAATAGCTTTAATGTCTTATGCTAAAAATTTTAAATACTTAATGTCGAATAACAAGCCCGCTCCCGAAGATTATCAAAAGCACCCAGATAGAATAATAGAATGGTATGACATGCAGAGTAAAACGGCCAACGCGGACGACTACGGAGACAAAGGAGAAGCTAGCGGAAGGTCTTATTTTGGAGCAAATAAAGACGAATTAAAAGCAATTCAAAAAGAGGGTGAAGGAGAGATGAATTTAACAGAAGAGGTTAAAAAACAAGGTGGAGAAATGAATTTTGATCAAATACTTAAGATGCATGGGCTATAGCGTATTTTAAAGTGTAATTATTTAAAACTGTGAGGTTTAAGGTATGGCTACAACTGCAGGATCTACTAGAATTAATATCGATCTAGCCCTAAATACTAGAGGATTTAGGCCACTAGGACGAATAAATGGACAGCTTGGGGAATTTGAGAAGTCTTTAGACGCCTCAAACGCTCGTGTTTTGGCTTTCGGCGCATCTGCTGGTGCAATACTAGCGGTGAAGAAGGCCTTTACAGCCACGGTTAAGGCCGCCATAGAGGTGGAGAAATCCCTAAAAGACATAAATGTCATCTTGCAGGTGTCCAGCGGAAACCTACAAAAATTTGGTTCACAGCTTTTCAAAATAGCATCCGATACAGGACAAGCTTTTAGTGTCGCCGCTGAAGCAGCAACGGAGCTAGCTAGGCAGGGCTTAGGCGTAGAAGAGACGCTAAAAAGAACTAAAGACGCACTTATATTAGCTAGGTTGGCTGGTATGAATGCCGCAGACGCCGTTAACGCCCTTACGGCCGCTTTAAACACTTTTGAACAGGTGGGATTGAGTAGCACCGTGATCATTAATAAACTTGCTAATGTTGACGCGGCTTTTGCTGTTAGTTCGGAAGATTTAGCTAAAGCTCTTGGTCGAGTTGGTTCTGCTGCAGTAAGCGCAGGGGTAGATTTAGACCAGCTTCTTGCTATCGTAACTACCGCCCAGCAAAAAACGGCAAGAGGTGGCGCTGTTATTGGTAATAGTTTTAAAACTATATTTACCAGAATTCAAAGGCCTCGAGTTATTAAAGAGTTAGAAAACTTGGGTGTTCAGGTTAGAGGTTTAGAAGGAAGTACTCTTCCGGCTATTAGAGTTTTAGAGAACCTAGCCAAGCAATTCGATAATTTGAGTCAGTCTCAAAGAGCTCAAATCACAGAATTAGTTGGTGGTGTTTTCCAAGTCAACGTGCTTAAAGCAGCCTTAAGCGACTTAAGCAAAGAGCAGGGTATATATAATAGGGCTCTCGCGATTTCAGCTGGGTCTTCAGACCAAGCTTTAAGAAGAAACGAGGAATTAAATGAAACTTTAGCGGCTCAGTTTCAAAAGACTCTAAACACTTTCAAGGAAGCTGCCGCTGAGTTAGGCACTTTAACGTTAGGCCCTGCTATGGAAAATATTTTCGGCGCAGTAAATAAGACTTTTGAGTCAGCAGCAGGAGATACTGACCTTGCCAAAGCTGGCCAGTTTATAGGGAAAACGGTTTTTGAATCTATTGGTAAGTTTATAGGAGGCCCGGGTCTATTAATTATAGGAGGTGTTCTATTTAAGACTTTCGCTAATCTTGCTACATTTGCCGCGGATGCTTTTAGGACCTTAACGGGTTTGAATAAAAACTTCCAAAACCAACTTAATTTACAAAAACAAATTTTTGGAGTGTTGAGCGAGAACCCGGATTTGATGAATAGGATCAGAACTGGGACTTTGTCGGTTGAGGATGCGCATAGGCTTGTATTAGAAAGAATAAATGACGAGACTAGCGCTCTAGATAGGCAGCTTTTAGTTTCTCAACAGATAGCTACTTCTTTGTCTGGGTCAGGAGTTGGCTTTTCTGCTGATTTTGGAGCAACGGCAGGAGGAACCAGAAAGTTTGGCCCAAGGCCAAAGGGCAAAAGTAGAGGGTACGTACCTAACTTCGCAGATGATGAGCTCTTAGGCATGATGATGGGCGGCTATTCCAATAGCCAGCTATCTAATCCTAAAATAAGAAAGAGCCTTATACATGACGGTAGAGGAGGGGCTTTTTCAGCAAATACTAATGGTCATGAGAGTATAGTAGATTTTACTAATGGAAAAGGCAAAAAAGCGACGGCTGTTGTTCCTCCAAAAGGTTCCGGAGCTCACGAAGACTTTATAAAAGCTTTATCGGGTGGATATGTACCTAATTTCTTTAATATAGGCGGCAGGAGTCTGACTGGTGCTGGTGTTGCTGCTGGCATAAGAAATAAAACCATTACTAAGCAACAGGCCAAAGATGCCGGATATATAAGCACAGCTGATAAAAAAGCGAAAGATGCTAAATCCAAAGCTAAAAAACAAGAAAGAGAGCAAGCAAAAAGGCTAACAAATACTTTCGATGTAAAGCAAAGATTCGGAGGGTTGGCTTTGTTTGGCGAGAGTGGGACTAAGCGCACTATACCTGTCAAAACAGCTGAGATAACAAAATTAGCAGCTTTATCAAGGAAAGATAAAGGCTTAAAATATCCTAGCACAATATACTTTAAAAACTTTCAAGAAAAATCCTTCCTAGGGGAAGTAAAGAGTAGGGACAATAATAATGCTTTTTCTAGACTAATCAAAAAACACATGGCTAAACCCATGGAGACCATAACTAACGAGTTCGCTCAACAGATGGGGCTTAGGGATGATGCCCCCAAGGTTACTGCTTCAAAAATAAGTACAACGGGCAACGCTCTTTTCCCTGTGGGCGCAGAGGGGTCAATATTTGAAACCGCTATAAGCGCGATGACAAAAAACGCCAAATCTTTTGAGGCTGGATTAGGGGATAGTCAGCAGGCCTTATGGGACTTTGAGGAATCTGGTAATGTTGACGAGAGGTTTAAGAATAAGTTTGGCTACACTGGCCTTCTGCAAAAAGCAGATGCTAAAAGAAGTTTAGACGCAGGAGCTTGGAATAGTATAGGTAATAAAATATTTAGCACTTTAGTAGACAGAGGAGGTAATCCTAAAAGCACTAGCTCACTTGCTAAGCAGTTAGCTGCTTTAGCGAAGGGCGGCAAAGCTGGTGGCTTTATACCTAGTTTCAGCGCGGTTCATAATGCTGTGCAAAGAGAGAGGTCTGCGGGGGTGCCTATGAATAAGATTAGGGTTGGCGTCCATAAGTCTCTTGCTTCTGGCTTAAATCCATCTGGGCTAGGCGTATACAACACTAGAGATGAACCTAGCGGTTTATCTCAAGGCGTAAGAAGGAGTTTAGCGAGAGGCCATAACCCAAAAACTGCTGGTATTCCGAATTTTGCTGCAGATGCTGCCTCAGACTCTAAATCTCAGAAAAATATAAGTGCAATGATCAAGCTTCAGGCTGGTTTATTTGCTGCTACGACTGGTATAACTGGACTCAAAAATGCGTTAGGAGATGCCACTGAGGCAAACCGTAACACTAGGATAGGGTTGAGTTTCTTGGATAAGTCGATACAAGCTCTTATTATGGCTTTGACTGTAAAAGAGTTGTTTTCTGGGACTAAGATAGGGGACAAGATAGGGGGTATGTTTAGCAAAGAGGGCGGCAGTAAGGCTATTGGCAGCATGTCCGGAATAGGAAGAGGAATTTCAAATTTTTCTCTTAAAGATAAGATTTTGGGCAAAAATGTTGCAAGACAGCTTCAAGGACCCGGTCTTGTAGGTCCAAAGTTCGGCCCGGGTGGTGTGGTAACGGGAAGAGTTGGAGGATTATTTGGTGGGGGAGGCGTGGCTAGTAAAGTAAAAGGCTTCGCTAAATCCCCTATGAAAGGGTTAGCCGGAATGGGTAAAGGAGCTATGGGCGGCATGGCAGCAGCAGGTCCGATGGGAGTTGCAGCTGGTGGCGTACTTCTTTCAGAAGGCTTAAATGTGCTTATTGATGATGTTCTTGACAATGCCAGTAAGGAGCTAGATTCTGCAAATATTGCATTTAAAAGGGTGACCGCGGCAGCTGAGAAAAATATAAACTCATTAACTGCTTTTCAGAAGGCCACGAGCCAAGCCGCTGCCGTTTTCGGTGACTCAGGGGCTAGCGTGAGAGATGTAATTAAGGCGAACAAAGAGGTGCAAAAGCAAATGGCAAAGCTACCGTCTCACATGAAGGCCGAAATTCAAGCTGCCGTTGATCCAGCAGAAATGGAGGCAGCAGTCCAGAAGGCTATAGAAACGGAGCAGCAAAGAAAGCAAGACGTTACAACAAGAAAAGATTTAGCCCAAGAAGTTAAGAATATAGGAAAAGAAGGCTTCTATGCTGTCTCTGAGCCCGGAAAAATGTGGGACTCCCTGTTTAAAAGTCAGGATAAGATAGATCGAGAAAGAGGAGATGACGAACGCACTATAAGGGGCATGGCCCAACAGGCTACTCAAGGAATTTCAGATGAAAAGTTCATGGGAACAAGCAACCAGTCAATCCAAGACACAAGCACGCTCTTAAGCAACATTGCCAGCACTACAGATACTGGAGCGCTTTTGGGTATAAACGATCTTGAGGGAGACATAAAAAAAGCTGGAGTAGCCATGAGGGAACTTGGCTATAGCGAAGAAATGATAAGTTCTTTCCAAACAGCTATGGAGGGTGACTCCTACCAAAGGGAATTAGTCGCTGAGCAACTAAGAAACGAGATACAGCAAAGAAAGCGTGATGCAGACGCTAATGCCGCTTTAAACAGAGAGAGAGAAAAGTTATTGCGCATAGAAGCTCAAATGCAAAAGGAGATAGATCGCAGCAGAAAGACCTTAGAGGTTGAGCAAAAGATTAGAAAAGAAGCTATGAAGATAACTCAGCAAGCCGCTGGAGTCTTTCTTACCGCAACAGGCAAAATAGACATGGCCACAGCGAACAAAGTAGCGACCATAAGATCAGATAGAGAAACCGCATTTGGACAAACAGTGGGTTCAACCGCTAAAGCCCTAGGAAAATCTAGGCTTACTACAGGTTTGTCGGGAGACGCGCTAACAAATGCCCAAGGTTTAGAGAGCGAGGTTCAGTCAGCTATTGCATTTGCAAGAGACAAGGGCGTGGGTTCTTTAGGAGAGGGAGCCTTGGATAGCCTATTAGATAAGTTGACAGTAGAGAAAGACGCCGCGACTAGTGAGGCTAGGAAGAGTGGTATAGATAAGATGATAACTCAGCTTCAAGCTTTGAACGACTCAAGTGTTAGGCTAGAAAGTGAGATGGCGAATGAAATCAAAGCCACTAGAGAGGTCGCTGAGTTTCAGAAGATGGCAGCTCGACAGGCGCAAAGGCTAAAAATGTTTGGGGGTAGCGCTGCAGCTGGTAATCCGGCCGCAATGGACGGTGTTATCTCTAGGTTACGGGGGTCATCTATAGCAGGTGGTATAGCTCGTAGGACTGGTAGTGCTTCAGGGGCAGACGCGGCAGCGGTAAATAGATTTAAGGCTGTAGCTGAGGTACATGGAGGAGAGCTTCCAGAACACCTAAGGGCAAAAGCACAGGGCGCAGCTTTTAGGGATAGGCTAAGAAGTATGAGAAATGTAAATTCTATGCTGGCCCCCGGAGAAAGAATGGATGAGGGAACTATGAGAAAGGCTGCAGCGGAACAAGCTCAAGAGCTTTTCAAGGGACACCCATTAGACCAAAATACGGAAGCTGTTAGAGAAAACACAAAAGCCATGTTGGACTTTATGAAAAAAGGCCGCGAAGGTCAGGTAGACATAGCTAACAAACAAATAGAGAACGCTGGGGTAACTCAGTTTACAAGAGACTGGTTTGACGAGAATAAAAATAAATTTACTAGAGACGCAGATGTGCAGTTTAATAATTTAAATAATCAAAATAGAGATTGGGATCATTTTCAGGACATTATGAACAGCGGAATGTCGGGGCAAGGGGATAGTTGGATACCGGGACCACTGGGTGAACTTAAAAATAAATATGATGCAGCACGGCGACTCCCGGGGGCTAAACGGAATCTTGATGAGTCGACCCAAAGAGGCAAAGACATGGCTAAGAGAATGGACGCGGGACAATCTAGAGGAGCGCGAGGAGATATAACACTAACTATCCCGGAGGGTAGCGCAGATAATAAAAAGATTCAGGCATTATTCCAAAAATATATGAGTCAGCAAAATTTCAACGGGCAGTCTCATGGCGGTAATCAAACAGCAGCAGCAGGCGCAAGGTAACTATGGCTAGTATCGACCTAACAAATGCAGAGGTTTTAGGCTTTTCTCAAGGAGCTAATTATGTAGACGGAGGATCTTATCAGTTTGGGAGAACTATCAGTCTGTCTATTACTGCTTTTATAAAACCTCCTAATGGCTCCGAAATTTCAAGGTTTACATACATAACGAATCAAGAAAAGGCAAGGCTGGAAGAAATTAAGGCTTCTGGCTTTGTGGATAGTATATCTATAAATGGAGAAGTTATACAAAATGTAAAAATATTATCTTTTAACTTTCCTGCTACCGAAGCTTCTATTGAAGATCATATTCAATTACTAAGAGTTAATATGAATTTAGAGTTTTATCAGGCATTTGATAATACTGATTCTTTAACTCTTTCTGATCCAGATGTTAACAAAAATATAGGTTTTCTAGAAGAAAGTTATGTTAAATATTTCGACGCGTTTAGTGAAAATTTTCAATTTAATATTAGTGACGCAAATGAATACAGCTTCACTCAGAGCCTTAGCTTTTCTTTAAGGAAAGACAGCCCTACATCCATAGACTTTAAAGACAAGGTAAAAGAAATAGCCTTAAAGGCTTTTGACTTTACTGGTAATGCTGCCGCGAAAGTTGGTTTTATAGATAATAGATACGCGGACTTTATAAGGACTGTCAAGGGCCATGGTGTATTTAATGAGACGCATGACGCTATATCAAATTCATACTCCTTATCTAGGAATGTCAACTTAAAGAATGGGGTATATAGGGACGATCAAAAAGATGAACTTTGGTCTGCTGACTTTTATCATACTATTGCCGTAGACTCTTCCGGTTCGGCAACTATAACCGAGACAGGTTCTGTGCTAGGTAGAACAGACATTTCTTTAGAAGATGAGATAGAAAATAAAAATGAAGACGTTTATGAAAACGCTTTTCAGGGGTATTTGTCTGTAAAAGAAAAAGCATACACAAGATGCCAAAAGACCTTAGAAGAATTATTAAAATCTAATCCAGATTGGGTTTCGGGTGATTCAGAATGGAATGACTGCGCGGACTTGACAAATAAATATGTCTCGCTTGGTCATACTATAAATAGGCAAGCAGGCACTGTAAATTATACAATAGTATTCACTAATAACCCAAGAATGCATAAAGATGCCATTTTTGAGTACAGTATAGAGGGGACGAAAGATAATAATAATATAACCTCGGTAACTGAGTCGGCTAGCATAGTGCCGTATGACCAAAGTTCAAATGCTGAATTTGATCCTAAGACGATGTATAATGACTTTGCAGTTTCTGGTGACATAATTAGTAGGCTGTCTCCATTATTTGATTCTCTGAAGGTGGCGTCATCTACATCTACTCTTAATCATTCTGTTAATTTAATAAGTTCTTCTGTGTCTTTCCCGGCCTATGGGAAGCAGGTGACTTATTCATTTACCTATTCAGATGACCCGTCTTTAAGAAACGAGACTTATATAAGGAAACTAGAAAAGTCGGAAACATACCAAATGCCGGTGAACCTTAGGAGCTCTGTTGTAGCGGCTAATATAAAAGAAACTAATTACGACGCAGACCAAACCTCAGAAGGGCGTAAAGATTTATCTTTTGATTGTGTCTTCAAAAGAAACCCAAGTAGTAACAAGATAAACCAAGATCATACAAATTATATAAAGACGGCGGCTTCTAGCATACTTACTTCACTGAAACAAGAAGCTCAGACTATGGCCTATGTCACCTCTCCTCAGGTTGCTAAGGACGATCTTTCTTGGTATCCATCTTCAATGAGTTATGGCGTAACCTCCGGTTATTCTTTTGATTTTTCGTTAGGTATGTCGTTTATAGATAAGAAGGGCGTTATGCCCGGGGCTTTGGAATACTAATGTCTAATTATGTGCAAAATGTGCTTGTTAAATATGGAGATTTCACGTTTCCTGCCCCTACACCTTTCGTATCAAAGACTTTCGATAATGAGTTCGTTGGCGGCAACTTATGGTCAACAAGAGTAAGCATAACATTAAATGGCAAAATAGCTCTCTTGCCAAAAGATTCAGAGGGTTCAGGAAATAACTACTTAGAGCTTCAGGCTAAAAGAGATAAGGTAGCGGCCGCCTTCGCTGGCGCGCTAGGAAAAAACTTTTTAGATTTTTCTGTGATTGGGGGAGGTGCAGATTTTCTGCTTAAAAATTGTACTGTTGACAGTGTTTCCTTTTCTGAGTCTAAGTATGTTGGGGTTGTCGAGTACAGTATTGCTATATCTGGATTTAAAAACGATAAAGATTTTTATTCTGCTAATTATGGCGTAACTCAGCCAGCTGACTCTTGGCAGTATACGGAGGCGGGGGGAGTGGTTAGCGCTACCCATAACGTATCTGCGACTGGAACAAATACTAGCAGTGGAGGTTTAAATAACGCGTTTAGTAACGCTAAGTCTTTTGTTGATGGTAGAAAAGGAACTTCTAAAAAAGTAAACTCTATTTTAATAAAAAACGTACACCCAAATTCGTCTATGATACTTACTTCAAGTAACGAGACGGTAGATAGACTGGGGGGCAGATATTCAATAACCGAGGTTTACTCTTTTCATAACAATGAGTCTTCTCTAGCCAAGGGGGAGGAAGCAAACTTACCCGCCATCCAAACAGAAGGCTGCACTATCAATTATTCTGCTTCTTTTGATGTAGACCAACAGGCTGGGTTTATAACCGTAAATTTATCGGGACAAATATTAGGAAGTAAGGACAGTTCCGTGACTTGGGAACAAATAAAATCAGATTTAAAATCTAGGGATTTTTATCAACTAGCTAACAAAGCTTACAAAAGGTATATAAAAGGAACTGGTGGTTTAAGGGCTGGAACACCTTATAACTCAGAGTTAATAAAGACTCCTGTTACTTTCGGTATAAGCCCTAACGAAGACGCAAAGACAATATCTTTTCAAGTGTCTTACGATAATAACGAACTTTTTTCTACCGCTAAGATAAGAAATGCTGATTCATACTTTAACTATAATTTAAACTTCTCTCATGACAATGTTAGTGACATAATTACGGTCCAATGCGGTGGTTCAATACTAACAAGAGGAGCCTTGCACAAAAGAAATAGAGACGGCAAAGTTCTCTTAGACTTGATGTTGGCTGATAACCATAAACTAGTGAGAGATGAAGCGCAAAGATACTATTATAAAATGTTTCCAGAAAGAGTTCAGTACGTTTTGTCTCCTAGGGCAAACAGCCTCTCTGTCTCTCAAGACAAGTTCAATGGGACTGTGAGTTATAGCGCAACCTTTAGTGACCAAGACTTTCCTGAGAACAGTAAGCTAAATAACCTAAGTTATAGCATTTCTGTAGATCCGCCTTTACAGTCTTATGTTTCTGTACCGTCTTGTTTAAGAAATGGGCATTCTTTGATTTATAATTTAGAATTAAAAAAGAAAAGAGAGCATACTGACATCAACACCGCTGCAAACGCCGAGGAAAGAGCGCAGAATTCCATAAACGAAGCCAGAGATGAGATAAAGTCAATAAGCGATAGTTTAGTAACTTCTTTTGTTGATGGGGATGTCAAAAGACTTGTTTCAGAAAATAAAGTAGAAAACAAGCAGATTTCAAATATAACATACAACAGGACCTTTAGTCACGAAAAAGTTCCTGATAACGTAGAGCTGAATAGGTTGGATAATTAGTAATGAAAAAGGATATACTATTTGAATACGCAGTTAAAGCAAACATTGCAACTGGTAATATTTCCGCCTACTACGATCTAAGTGGTTCTGTAGATACCGAAGACCCTAACGATAGAGACATAAACTATAAGGCTGTAAGCGGGGCTACTACGAATGTTTTTGATAATTACGTTATTTACAACAAGCTCCATGACACAGGGAGTCAAGTGCTCTATACAGGCGACCAAAACGAGTCGATAGTATCAGAAGATTTTAACCCTGCGGTTATAACAAGTTCCTCTACTAAGATAACTGGGTCTGGGTTTTTCGATAGTAGGTCGACATTAAGGTCTGTTTCGAATCTTACAGGAGACAACTGGACTTGTTTTTTGGATTTTTCTGGAGACTTATCTTTTAGAAAGCCTGAGCTTAACCAGATTATCCTTTCCACAATGCCAGAGGCTAACTCTGAGTCTGGGCTGCATGTGGGAATAAATGGTTCAAACAGATTGTACTATGAGTATGTTTCCGGTAAAGATGACAGCAACAACTGGGAAAGAGAAACTGAGACCTTACCCAACCATTTAAAAAAGCAGAACGTCATGTCTGTCTCTAAGAATTCAGAGCTGTTGGAGGTTTCCCTTCATACGCCTGACCAAGGTTCTTTTTCCATAAAGACGTCTCCTGACAACTTTACTAAATCTCAAGATTTGTATTTTGGAGGGTTTAAAGACGGAGCTAGTTACAATCATTTTTTTACAGGTTTTTCTGGGTCTATAAATACTATAGTGCTGTTTAACGACTACGTAACAGAAACAAATAGGAATACATTTTCTGAGGCTTACTTTTTAGATACTTTTACCCCTCCCGGTTTTACAACTGGAGAGAGGACCACGAAGCAGGTGACTGGCGCTGAAATACAAAGCTTGGCGTCTGGTTATGGCATAATAGGTTATGAATATAAGAAAACCGGAAACTACTCTAACGAAGTAGGGGAGGTTATGCCTTTTTACACAAAGTCTGGGGTCGAGGGTGTTGTCTACCAGAATATATTAGTAGACCTAACGGGAGATGTTAATATAAAATCTATTACTGGTTTTTACGCTGGGGAATCTTCCGAAAGAGATGCGAGTTATGTAGATACGTGCAACTCTGTGCCGGGCAAAATAGTATTTAATAAACTCCTTACTTCAGATGACCACCTTGAAATACATAATCACAAAAGGTTTCTAGAGACTATAAGCCTAGCGTCAGATAGCCTTTATAGCTTAGCCACAATAAATGTAGGCAATACTCCGTTTGAGATAAGGGGCGTTGAGTTAGAAAGCAACAAATTCTCTTATGTAGAAGGTACAAAACAGCCAAACATACAGTTTTTTATAGATGGAGTTTGTAAACAGGAAGTATCTGGATTATATTCTGTTAGTGATATTTATAATAATAAAAACTTTTCTGATTATAAGGGGGATTATTTTATAAACGATAACGAAGCAGGCTCCGCTGGATCAGGGGGCGCAGACGACAGAATAAAAAATAATAAATACCAAATATTCCTAAACTCTCATAACGACTACATAAACATAACAGAAGACGATGTAATTCTTTTTGATGTAGTTTCTGGTAATTCTATTACTGGTTATTATGACGGTACAGATGCGCACTATACGGGAGAGTATTTAAATAAAGATATATATATCAATGGGCAAAAGTTGACGTCTGGAACAGACTATGCCCAAAGCACCTATAACGGGAAGACATCTTATCTATTAGACTCCTCTGCCATTAACGCAGCGATACCTGATGGAGACTTGTTCTTTGTGCCTCAGGCTACTACCGACTTTGATGTTACAACATATAATGACGGGGGTAGGGAGTTTCCAGTACCAAACATATTTTTCGAACAAGTTTGGGTGAATGGGATAAGACAAGCGCCCGGAGTAGACTACTATAAGTCTCCTACTAATACTTTAATAAATTCATCTACTCCAAGCTTAGAGAATAACTCTTTTGATTTTAAGATTGCGAATAATACTATAGATGTATCCATTAACGATGCAATTAAAAGCAGCTCTGATGGCAAGGTTAGGCAAAAAGTTTTTTCTTTTGATTCTGAAGGAAAAGAGAACCTGTTTATAGATGAAAGTTAAGTGTAAAATAATATAGGAAAATGGCAAAAGATAAAGTATCAGTCCCAAGTATACAAGTAGGCTTAAATGATCCCGGATTAGCTTATGGAGGAGTAATATACTCATCAACGGCCACTGTCGGCTACAACGGTTCTGCTACTCAGCTTTCTATAAACGTTGCTCTAGACACGGCTACAAGTTCAACATATGGAAATGCAAACCCAAGAGACTTTAGCATTACAAAAAATGATTTAGATTTAACTTCCCCAACAGAAATAAAATTCGCTAAAGTTCCATTTTTTAAAAATATGTTCTTGTCTTCTTATGAAATTTCTAAAGAAGTTGAAGATAAAATTTTAAGTCTGACTTATTCGGACGGTTCGGTTTTGCTGGATAGGGTGTTCGTTGGTTTAATACATGAGCATTTCGAAGTAGACCCAAACAAGCATGGAGTATTAAATCTTGTTGAGTTAAATATAAAATGCCCTAAGAAGATAAAGCAGGGCACTGAGGTGGGCTCTTATCCTGAGCATGCAGATTTAGCGAACCCCCATAAACAAGATGAAGTATATGAAGTCTGTAGTGCAACGGAAACCGTGACTGGATTAAGAAAAACATACAGAAAACTAGCTAATCCCACGGGAGACCCCAAAGTAAACTATAAAACGTTAAGGCAGGACGAAAGTAATATTTGGGCTGGGGGTTATATAGTCTTAGGGAAAGAGGAATTCTCTGAATCTAAATGCGCTGTGAGAGATGTGTCTTATAGTTTCAGAGATCTAATATCTGCAATAAGGTCTTTTGGCATATCTGTGAATTTATCCCGTTTCCCTAATAGAAAAAACATAGATCAACTTACCAAAAACTATTCGGGTACTGTAAGAGACGTTATGCAAAATTGGGGGAATGACTTAGGTATTACCTTCTATTGGGATTTCTCGAGAACGAAGCCAACGCTGGCAATAGTAAACTTGGCGGATAGATCAATACAAGATAAGTTTGAAAATGCTATAGCTAGCATAGATGGTTTAGATAAGGGGCATGGGTCAGATTTAATAAGTGGCTCTGATATAATCATAAATTCAAAACAGCATACTGTCGACCTGAACGGGACCTACTCTCAGGCTTTTTCTTCTAATTTGACAAGAGGACCATCTGCACAAGAAAAGCAAAAGACTTTTTCTAGTCCGGTTATTTTTGCTTGTCAAACCTTGAATGCCATAGCAGAGGAAAGGAAGAAGGGGCAGGCGGTTGAAAGGTTTATATCGGGTAGGGGGTTAAGCGATTACTTCGTTAGTATGAGCCTTAATAAGTACGCTAAGAGCGTAAGAGATCCTTTCTTAGTGAGAAAAGCAATCCAAATCACTAATGACAATAACGACATATATCCAGAAGCAGAGGGGTACTTTAGAGCCTTAGGTTTCAGAGAGGTTGTCCCTCTTACTTTTGGTAATCCCACAACTGATAACGCGGTAAAGCAGGTTTTAAATCATGTTCAAGGGTCTTTAGGCTTGAGTCAAATATTAACACAGACTCTACAGAATATAGATATTCATTATGGAGACGGCTATAAACCGGTATTTCATGTTTTTCTTGCTGTTTATGATGAAAGTTTAAAAAATACTGCTATGGAAATTGAGTCGTCTGTGGCCGATAATTTCCTAGGCAAGCATTATACATTAGCCGCTCCGGCTGCTGAGTATTTTGAATGTAATCCTAATTATAAAATATTAGAAACTCTAAAAACTACACCTAACTCTGAGTTTTACGGGCAAAGCCAGCACTATAAAACACCTATGGCTAAATTTTTAGAAAGCATTAATGAGCTTAAAATAGATGGGATGGTTACAGACGGTACTTTATATCAAAATGAAATTTATGATGAGACTAATAAATTAATAGAGGGGTTTGTAAAGAAATGCGAAGAGGGTAACCCGCTTTTCGATAAAGATAGAGAGAGGGGCTTTTTTCATTTTGAAAGAAACGCGCCTTGGTTTGCTAATCAAAGAGATATAGATAATTTATTAAACCCTTATAGGATGGCTACAGATAACCCTGACTCATCTGGCATAAAGTATGGTTATGTAAAAGATACGATACTCAACAGAGTTAGGGCTGACATAATGGCTCCTTATCAGCCGTTCATGTACGACGTGCCTCTTGAGACGGCACCGGCAGTAAGAAGGCTTCTAAAAAATCAAGGCGCTGTGGGGGCGACAGGGTCAAGGGTTCAGCTTTTAAAAATGTTAACTATCCTAGATCAGAACATGATGCAAGGAAACAAAGTAAAAGTAGTTGTCTGTATGATGGGGGACAGAGGAGATGCGGCAGAAGATAGTCCGTATAGTATAGGGGATATTATCATAACTCCACCTGCTCCAAAAAGAAACACTATAGAAGAAATAAATGCTTTACAATCTCTATGTGATAGAGCTAACAACACGTTAAAAAAAGACACGGAAGAATGCAAAACTACATGTGAAAACGATTTTATTGAAGAGATGTGTTCTAGTGAAATATTAGGGCAGGGTAAGCTTAATTGCGCAGATTTGGAAAACATAAGAGACTCAGCTTTTAGTACCGAGATAAGGCCAGATGACGATGACCAAATAAAGGGTTGGTCTATTTGCTTAACAAGGAGAAACACTGATAAGGTTAACCTTTTAAACGATGCAGGAACTGCGTCCGTTAGCACATGGCTTCCGGGTCGCCAGTTGTTATATAGCGACGTAAAAGAGGGTTCTGTCGATGCCGCTAGGCACTTTATAGTCTCGCCTAGCCAGTATGGACATAAAGGAGTTTTAAGATACGAAAGAAACTTGACGATCACAGATTTTGGGCAGAGAAAAGTTTTTGATGGACTGCATCAAACTAAACCCGTTATTAAACCTACAGTATCATCCGTAAGGTATCAAACTCAAGATATAACTCAGGACATTGTCTCTGTATATAACCCTGATAATAGACAGGGAATCGTAGAGGGGCAGATACCTATCGATGTACTAGCTCAAATAACTGGAGAAATATCGAACGACAAAGATAATGAATATTTAACGCTGCAGTCTATTACCGCCAGCAACTACCATAATCTTCTTAAGACTAATATATCAGCACAGCAGGTGACAACCCCTAGGGAGTCAGTTAATTATAAAATATACTTAGATGAATCTTCTGGGCTGTCCGATTTGATAGGCTATCTAAAGCAAGAAAATGGCTTGGACGGACTGTCCATAATGGCGGATGCAGGGGGGTATTACCTTAATGTGCAGTTTAGTAATAGGCCCCCTATGAACCCAAGTCTTGATGTTTTGTTTAGAATGGTTAAGCCGCAAGCAAAAGCAGCGCAGCCTAAAATGTCCTTTTATAGATCAATGTAATGAAGATAAGCAGTTTCAAAAACAGAAGAGTTTCGACGCAGGACGATGACAGTATATTGTTCTACGATATGGATGTGTCTGTCGATAATCTTACTGGAACTGCAATGTTTGGGGTATCTGGTTTTGTTGGAGAGACGAACAACTCTTCAAACTCCAGAAAGCTTGTGTTTACTTTAAAGAGCGGTAGGGTGTTTGACCCTGAGGATAGGTGCGTTTATTCATACAAAAAAAATAAAGATATAAATTTTAAGGGTACATTTCTTACTGATACTTATGATTACTTTATTGATAATAATTTAATATGCTCCAAGGGCTCTAAAACAAATTTTAAAATTAGAAATTTCTTTTTTGATGTAGACGGAGTTTCAGTAGATTTAAAAGATTTGGATATATATGGCAAGAAAGGCTCCATTACTTTATCTGACCCCTTAGAGGTCGATGTTTACCCTTCTTCTGGTTCGTCTGGGTCATCTGGAGGATCTGGTAGCTCCGGACCCTTTGAGGGAGACATTATAACGTTTTCCGACGCTTTAACGTTTACTTCTGATGACGGTTTCAAGACTAGTATACTATCTGGTCAGGTCACTACTAGCTCTAACATTTTTGAATTCGACAACAGCTCGACCAATATAGATAGCTTGGCTGACGTAAACGGAAACTCCACTACAAAGGATTTAAAACTCAAAGCGAAGCAAAATTTAGCAATACAAGATTATCCTTTGGGAATGGACTTGTATACAAGTTTTGGCAAAGTCTCTGTTGGGTCGCTGCTTTCAGCAAAAAAGGGAGATAATCGTAGCGGCATACAGATGCAAATTGAACCTATTGATGGTCCTGCACGTTTAGAAGGGTCTGTAGAGCAACAAATAGACTTGGAGGGATCTTGGGCTGATGGAACAGTCGTAGATGGTGGAGGTCAGGCAAAAGATATAAGCGGTGTGTTTCCTTTGAACTATGACGCTAGTTTTACTGACGAGCCGGAAACGTCAAACGGGCTACCTTACAAGGTGTATTTAGAGCACATTGATGGAGACCACTCCAAGCAGTACTCTTTTATAACAGGTGTGGCGTTGAGCGGCAGCGGGGTGGGATACGCTAATGGAGAGGGAGAGAGGGACATAAGGTTCAGGACTGGCGATCAGGGGACATATGGCTCAGATGGAGAAGCTGGGATGGCTGGAGCAACTTTTGGTGAGTCTGTGAATGACGAGTTTATTGGGTTGGTTTCTGACAGCTCTGCGCACGTATCAAAACTAGTAGAAACTTATGCTAGTTCATTAAGGACTAATATGTACCATTCCGATTCTAGTAACGGAACGTCTTCAGCGTCTGACTTACAAGGTGGAGTAAAAGGTTCTTTTTATAAAACAAATGACGGATACTTACTGCTTCAAAGACAAAATACTCCTGACATTGTCACTATAATGCCAGCACCTGATGGAAATAGTGTTTCGTTCCCAACTAAAGAGACAGCTTCTGGTGTACCTGTTTTATTCGACTATACTAAGCCAGCTTCTGATTGGAAGTTGTTCGTAGGGCCAGATGAGGACAATATGACAGAAGTACCAACTGGTGAAGATGACGCTACTTACAATTATTACAAAGACTTTACTACTGCTGGTTCTCTACCTCTTATAGCGGTGAAAAGCAAGAACTACGTAGATACAGATGAAATGGTGTATGATTTAGTGGTAAGTGGAGCGGATGGCTTTATAAGAAAAAAGAGACTAACTGTAGGGCCGTCCTTTACGGGTCACATGTATCCAGTCTCAGCAACTTTATAATAAAATGGGATGGCGTAATCAAAAACCGGAAATAATTCAAAAGGCAATCGTGGTAGACCCACCGGGTTCAGATGCTGTTGACGAATGGAAGTTTATAGGAGCGGAAGGAACAGATGGAGGAAAGATTCCAGTATGGCCGGAGAATTGTAGAAAATCTGGAAAAAAGTTCCCAGACGACGAAGACCATAAAGTTATGTACGTTAAGTTCGCCGACTATGGCCTTTGGAAGAAAAAGTTTTTAATTACTGTTCCTGCTCACTTCTTTGATACTACTGGAAAGTTTAGGGCTGACCCTCCTTATTCAAATGATGACCTTATTTTAATTAAGTATACTGGAGACGGGAGTACTGGGTGCGCTACCCATTGGATAGATATAAACATTGACGAAAGAGGTGGCGGTGGAGGAGGGGGCTCTACTGAAGAAATTGGATGCGCTAAATGGAGTTAAAAAATGTTTTTTTATTCTAATGTTCCCCTTGTCGATAAAAAGAAATGTCCTAGTGCTTCAAATCATAATAGGCTAGCAAAAGAGTTTAACAAAAGGCTCACTGGCCCGGGTCCGGCTTCCGCTTGGAATATATTCTTTTATGCAGATAGCATTTTTCTAGGACCAAGAAATACAGCTACACCCGGAGTTCCCTTAGGTGTTAATCCCCCAGAGGATGAGTGGTGGAAGACTTACTATAATATAGAGCAGCCAGCTGTAGAATCAGGGTGGGAAGGGGCGAACTGGCCACAAGCCTTAGCTGGGACTCCTCAGGGAGCCAACGTAATGAACCCTTTGAATGCTTATATATTTGGTAGGGTTACTTATGAAAATAAAAGAATTCCGCAAATGGGTCCTTGGGCTGAGGGTAATTTGTTCGATAAATTAGTCGAGTCTTCTAGGGCCGTACATGCAAACAGCGTCTTTTGGGCAAATTCTTTCAGGCAAAGAGGGGCTTTTAAGCCATCAAGCAACTATAACTCAAAAAAGCACAAAGAATGGAGGGGCGGACTGGGAAGATACTTGCCCTCGACGAGAGATCCTGTTATATTTAGCAAAGGTCTCTTTTGGGTAGGAAGATCTTCTGATCATTTTTTTAATGAGTACGCCAGTCAACACGTTTATATGCGTTATCCTCCAGCTGTTTACGCTGGGTCATATGTTGATAGAAGTACAAGCAGAGTAAAGACTCCCTCGCTTGGGATATTAAAAAGAAAGAATGCGACCAAAGATATACTACAATGGATTCTTTGGGTTTATACTTTTTATTTTAGGGGGAACGAACAGCAAAGGAGTTTATTTTGTGAGACAAAAACTTGGGACGCTCCTGTTATAAATTTTATAAGAGATGCTGATAGGCCATATAGAGGAGAGCAGGTCTATGGGGAGAGAAGCGTCAGAACCTCTGGGCCTTTGAACATATGTAAGGTAGGGTTTGATTTTTTTAAGTATCAAACAAGGCAAAATATCTTTGCTCCAGTATTGGGAACAAAATTACATAGAAAAAATTCAGATTCTGACGATACGGATGTGGCTACGGACAGCATGGGTTATGCTAAGATGGATCAATATAGGCCTGTTTTAAAATTTGAAATAAGCTCTGGAAATGAGAGTAATAATTGGGGTGTGCATGAAGGTCCACCAAGGACAGCAAGCTTTACAGCTTTGAGTCTCGAAAGTAGAGTACTTGAAAACTATGATGATCCAGAGGCTACTACTGGGGATTTTCCATATGAGTCTGGCGGAGGTAAATGCTTAAGGTTTAAGGGTAACCATGGGTACGATGAGAGCGAAGAACCAACGGAGCCACCTACAAGTATGTTGTTTAAGTTCTCTAGTGACTATTTTTCTGGAATAAACTCTAAAGAAACTTTAAAACTTGGCAGGCTAATGTCAGACAAGCAAAAAAAAATGAGAGCGCGTCCTTGTCTAGCTGGCTATTACTTACAGACTAACGGGCTAACTAATAGCAATTTTAGATTTGTCTTTCGTATTTGGAAAGGGAAAAAAGTTATACATGAGACATTGATATATAATAAGTATTCATACAAGGTCAATGGAAATGCGGGAAAGGTAGCAGAGCCTGCTTACGTCTATAATAAAATGTTTTACTTTAAGAATCCAGTTACTTCTGGTGACATAAGATTTGAAATAGTACCTTTCACTCGTGACCAATCCCCGACAATGGGCTCTTATCCGACAGACAAAGGGGGTTTTTCTAGAGGGTTGAGTACACAAGCTATATTTAACAGTTACAACGGAAGATACCAAGAGCACGAAAAAGATAAAATAATAGCTTTCGGGGATCCTTACTCTAGTGTTGTAGACTCTACAAAAGAATTGGCCTTTAAGGCTAAAGACAGCCCTACCATAATTCCAGCTAATGGTTCGCCGGATGTTGGACAGTTTGTGTCAGTGACAAGAGAGGATGATGGCGGTCAACCCGTACCTTCTTATCTAAGGATAAACTCATCAGAAACTGGTCTAAGCACAGGAGACATGGTTAAGGTGCTAAGAGAAAATGCTGACGGAAAATATACTGATGCGTATGCTAGTTCTGGTAGAATACTTTTTTTAAACATCTCCGAGCCTGATGATGAGGATGATCCAGAATACGGGTTTAAAAAGGTATACTTCGGCAACCGCAGGGACAGTAGGCTTAAGAATAAAAATCCGGGAGCGAGGGATATTAACAGATACTTCGATATCTATTCATTTGCTAGTAATCACATAAAAATACAGAAAATGTCAGACAGCGAGACTTTTAAAGCTACCTTGGAACCTGCTATATTACTAAAACAAAGACCCACTTTTCAAGACGCGTACTCGCTATTAAGGGTTGCCACGGCTAAAAAAGCTGGAGACAGCAATAGCCTTTTGACAATGGCTGGCTTTGATCCTAAAGGTATGGATCAGGTTGGACATGGATTCTATGAATCAAATAAGGTTTTTGAAAATTATATAAAGTATGGATCAGGGGCTAATATAAACGGAGGAGAAGTTGTAAAAGCTTTAAGGCAAAAAGTAAACTATAACCCTTTGTACGAATCAGCTAGAAAATTTATCAGTTCATATTTAAGAATGGCAGACAGGACGCACCTGATAAACTATAGAGTAGAAAAGGGCAGGGGAGTCTTATATTTCAGGAGATTTAACCCTCATATATCTAAAAAATCAAAGTCAACTATTTTAGATAATATGGAGCCATCCATAGATCCTAGCGGAAGATTTCATGATGCTCTTTCTAGAAATATAGATAACTTGCCATCCACTAGGTACAAGCCTATAATAGCCGGGGTTAGGTATTATATGCACATACCAGTAAAAGGAGGTAAGATAAAATACAATGGCAATGAGTACGGTCACGGATCAAGGTTTACTGGCAACGTTAGATCTTCTTTCTTAGAGAGTACAAGCACTATAAATATAGACACCGTGAAGCCAGAAGTTGGTGCTTACGAGATAGACGGCATAAGAGAATCCGTCCCTTATGGTTATGAGACCAATGAGTGGGTTATGTTTATGAATAGTGTGCATTATAAAAATGGAGGAATATATAAGCCATCAATATATGGCGATATAATGGGATTCCTTAATAATAGATGTCACCATAGATCGCATGAATACGAAAGGACCATGGGTGAAAAATATGACATGATAAGAGAAGAGTTGATGAGAACTCCAACATTAACAAGTGGGCATAGGTATATACCGGGTCCTCGGCTTCAGGTTTTCTTATCTAAAAGCTCTAATAATTATAACTATATTTTCAATACTAACGACCCTAAGACTGGTAATTTGGATACATATGGTGTTATAGACTACATAAAAAAATATAGAGCGTCCTGTCCTCCGGTAAATAGAAGGCCATACAAGGTTAAAAAGTGCACTTTAGTTCACCCTTTAACAAGGAAAAGCTTAGAAAATTCGAAAATTAACCCTTCTTATAAGAGGGCTTCGGGGGGTTTTGGAGCTAGGGCTCCTTCGGATATAATTAGAGTTGAGCTAGACAGACCTTTGTCTAAAACAGGAAGACTTAATGTAGGCTCTAGGGGATATCGTGCTGTGAGTAGAAGCTCGCTTTTAGAAGAGCCTTATAGGACAGATGAAAATGCTATAATTGAATATCTGCATCATAGAAATCTTGGTTACGAATGCAAAAGGATGATGTTGGGAGATTACGGAACCTCTACCGAAGTACATGAAGGGTCGGGATGGAGGCCTCAGGGGGCTTGTTATCCTAGGTTTTATTTTTTGAAATTAATACCAAAAGTAGGTAAAGACTCTTTGTTGGACGTAGCGCCTTATGCCCAAATGGATTTTTACATGAGGGCTATGGCTGGGGAGTTCGTCGTGCCTTTCAGGTATGATAATTCTCCTTATCAGGTTGGTTCTACAAATTGGAAGTTTAATGAGCTAGCTTCAAGATCAGCAGAAGAGGACCCCACGGCATATTATTACGTTGATCCTAGGGAGATCTCTGGGCGTTAAGGTGTAATATTACTTAGGAATAAGGCATGGCAAAGGTAAATCAAAGTAATCTGAACTTTATAAAAGATGTTTTTGGCTATGGGGACGACGATATCCATCAAAATTACCCAGAGTACAACTACAGGCTCAGGCTAGCTGGCTTCACTGAGTACAACCCTTATATTTCTGAATACCCTCAGCTAGAAGACGAGAGCGACGAACATTATAATGCTAGGAAGCTGACTTCTGGAAAGTATTTTGGCGAACAAGAAATACTAATAGACAATGTTTTGTGGTCTGATGAAACTGTAAATGGTTTAAAGGTAAATAGCCAGTTTTTCGACGGCAAAATACCAAAAACATTATTATTTTTAGAAGAGTGCAAGCTAGTTAGCGAAGAACAAGAAGATGGGACTTTCGTGGACATGTACGAGGTAAAGTCTAAGTCTTTGAACGAGCAAAATAAAGTAAAGAGCCATGAGCCTCTTGTGACCTTTCAGGTCGATTTGCCAGAGTCAACTAAAGACGATGACAAAAACGGGTATTTAGTATTTAGAAAAAAAGACGTAGTCACGAAGATAGATCCAAGTGTGCCTTTAGGGGATGACTCTAACTCTCTTTTGCCAATAAGTTCTGGTTGGGAGCAGATAACAGGTTTTTCTAGTGTGGATATAAAAGGCTTAGTTGACGATGCAGGCGAAGATATAGCTGACAGAATAAAGGCGGCCGCGTTCATTGATAATAATACTTTTTACGACGAAGAAACAGACACATCTTCCTACTCTGGCTATGAACCTTTTACTAACGAAACCGAAACGAGATACAAGGTAATAGATAGTGGCCTATATCATAGCCCAACTAAAGATAATGAACTTACTCAAAACAGAGTAATAGACTTAAATTTGACATCCCAAGGAGCTTCTTATTTTGCGAATGGGCAAGAGGCCGATGGGCAAGCCGACAAAACATATACTTTAGAGCGAAAAGTTTCACGAGAAAGTAACACAGAAGATTTTCCGGCTAAATGGGAAGTTATAGAACATAACGCTACTTTTCCTTATACAGACAGAGATGATCTGAGTGACTATAAAACAACTAACGTAAACTTTAGGGTAAGCGGAATCTATAGTACAGTTGAGACTACTGGAGACAATGCTTCCGAGGGGGAGAACTACTTTGAAGTTGATTTATTTCCTGACTGGGGTAAAAGTAACAGCCAAACTTCAGTAACTAATAGACAAGAGACCGCAGACTTGGTTTTCAGAAGTGGAGAGTTCTTGAAGGTTATCCAAAGGTCAACCAAAAAATTAACTAGCACTAACCCACATGTCTATGATCAATATAACTCTATTGATGTACACTTTAGCCCCTATTCTACTGGGCAAAGTGGCTGCCTTACAGGAGTAGGAAACGAAACCGGCTTTTATGAGTTAGAGTACCAACTGGTCCCCCAAAAAAACACAGCCGAAAAGCTTTATTATGAAACCGGCGAGGGCCTTGACGTTGGGGATAGGGTATATTTAAATACGGGCAGCTCTACAGAGGGCATAGAGTCGGATGTTTTTGGGGGCTTGCCTGCTGTGTTGAGCGATCAGGCTAATCTGACCGAAAGCACTGATCCCAACACGTTTTCTGAAGACGGGCTAGCTTCTTACTTTATAGACCTTGGTAATCATATAAGGCCTGAAAGTGTGCCGGAGAATGCTTATAGTGGCTTTGGTTATTCCTACTTTAACTCTGGAGAAGAATATCTTGTTGTTCCCAAAGGGGGGTATAATACAGTAGGCTCAGAAGTATATACTACTCATTATTCAGCGGGAGAAACTACTAAAACTTTTTTTCAGGGTGAGCAAACTGACGACATTAATGCTAATTACGCCCTAACAGAATATAGAACTTTTGATGATAACCCACTTACTGAAGAAGAATTTTTACATAAAAACGAAAGAGGCGTAAGAATTTCTGAAAAATCAATATGTCTAGGTGATTCTTCAACAGACCTAAAAGACTATTTTTCACCTCATCCTAGTTTTATTTTAGATCAAGATAGACGACAATACGAAACATATAACACTTTTACAAATGCGAGCATATTAAATATTGATAGCGAGAATGGAGAAGTAGATATAGCAAATTTAAAAACAAATAAAAAAGAGTTTTTAAATGGAGTAAATTTATTTTTTGAGAAGAACTATGTTGCTTCCCTTACTGTTTTAGCAACGGGCCAAAAGCAGGACATAAACTCTTTAGCCAGCTTTATGGAGAAGGGAGAGGATGATGAAAATAAGAAGAAGTATTATATAGAAAGAGACATATATATAGACTCTGATGTATATAGTCAAGCTAACTCTATTTCGCCTACATTCACATCTTCTGAGTCGTCTGATAATAGAAACCCTTTCAGTGTTAGCGCGGCAACCCCTAATCCATTTTCTATGGGAGAAGAGAAGCATTATCTTACGCAAGTTTACCATGAGGACCATAGCGCCTTTCCTTATAATGATTACGATTATTATAATTCACAGCCAGAGATACTCGAGGAGTATACTTACCTGAACAGGAAGGACTCTATAATTTCTGATTTCTCTGTTAACAACATAACAGAAGCTAGGTCGTATTATCCCAATAAGTATGAATCTGCTATATTTTCGACAAGCCATAAAGCTCTTCCAGAAGAAGGCTACTCTATTTTAATGAATACTGGAGCGCATTCAGTTTGGCCCAATGGTATAGATGTAGGTAACTACGCATCAAATAAAGCAGATATATCTTTTACTGGTTTGAATCCGGGTGCATACTACGAAGTACAAAATAGAGCTAGCGCTGCCTCAGATTGGAAAACGGTCTCTCCTGCTGTATTGGCAACGACAGAAGGAGAAAAGATAACAGAAAAAGATGTTGTTGACCTAGAGAGCGATAGTCAAGCAAATTATAGAATCTTAGAGTGGTTCCCTAGTGCTGTTATGCTGAATTATGAGGGTATTTCGGTACCTAGCGAGACCCCAGACTCTCTAATATTACAAAGTACCGCGTCGTCGAATAGGGTTTATGATATATCGAAGCAAGAGCACTCCATAACAAATTCAAGCGTAACTTCTTCTGTTAATCATGAATTGGTGTTTGGTGGCGGCTCTTCATTGACCATATTGCCTCATCGTTCTTTAGATATCCAGAAAGGTGAGTTCTCCTTGGAGTTCTTTCTAAAGAGCTTAAATGGAGACGGTACTATATTTGAAAGACAGGGAGCTATAAAGGTATATATAGATACAAACTTAAAAGTAGACTTTAATGGTGAGACTGTTATAAATTATGAAATTGGTTCTATTGGAGCTACGGCTAAACATATAGCTATTTGTAAACATGTTGTTAATCGAAATCGTGATTATGGTACGGTTTCTACTATTAGTTTATTTGTTGATGGAGAAAGGGTATTTAAAGATAAAGAAATAAGCTACAGTGATTATTCTTTTATTTCCACAAAAGATTTAGTTATTGGTTCTGGCTTAGATGCCACAATTTCTCATTTAAGGTTCTACTCTGGTAAATCTATTTATAAGGATGTTGATAAGTTTGATATTCCTACGCCTCCGTTTACGTCAGAGAGTAGCCCAAGGAAATACAAAATATTAAAACTTAATTATAACAGAATCAAGGGTAATTCAAAATGGATAATAAATAAAAACACTTTTGATAATACAAATCCACCTTGGGACTATCAATCAACAGATGTAGTTGAATCAGACGAGACTACAAAACACTCATATGAGTGGTTTTCTGAGGCCTCCAATAACCAAGATAATACAAAAAGCAGAGCCATGGTAAATTATTTACAGCGCTATGCCTATAGAGCGCCGAATAACCCCCATATAAACAAAAATTATGATGGCACCCCAATAGAGATAGAAGAAAATAAAGCTATAGACCTTAATAGTAAAGTATTTCCAGAAACATATCACTACAGAGTGAGGCGGGGCGGTTCCGACGGGGCCAGATTTACCGCACCCGCTCCATATTATTATGAATACAAGGGTGATAATGAAATTTTCAAAATAAGGAATAGTAGAAAAGGTGGCGAAGATAACGCTACCATACCTAGTTACTCCCAAAAACATGGTTCTTTTAAGAACGGCTCAAGATTAAGGGTTACTAAATATGTCTATAGGCTATATACAAAACACGCTGTTGTCGTTGGGGACAGTGGGTATAAAAACTCAAGGTCATCTCAGCAGGGATGGAATTACCAACTGCAATATAAGGTAACAGGCGAGGACTGGAAAGATGTTGACTCCACGGAATCTTACCAAGATTATATAGTCTTTATGAATGAGGATGGGACTTATGATCCTAATTCTTTTGAGAACACTGATCATTCTTTTGTTTTGCCTACTCTAATAAACAAGACTAGCATAACAGAAAAATACACCCCAGATCAAATAAAATTTAGAATAGAGAAGAGGCAAAATTTAACTATATCAAATGCAGGGACGGAAGTCGATGTATTTAAAAAATTAAATCCTTTACCTATTGAAGTAAATATACCTGTTGACGGTGCCCTGTTGGATTTAACCCAAAAGGCTGCGTCGGATACTGACTCTAAGCAAGAAGGCTATTCAACTTTCGACAACGCTACCGACTTGCTAACTGTAAACTTAGACTCTACTCAAAATTATATATTACAAAAAGATGTAGATGAAAAAATACTATTAAGTTCTGATATAAGTGATGAATTAAAAGTAAGATCAATAGAAAGAAACGACTTTATATTAGACAAGAGATACTCAGAAACCGAAGCCGACTTGCAGGATAAGTTTTCCGATGGTGATAGCGCTTATTCAGTCCTTGAGGATGGTAGATCTTATACAATAAATGGTCTAGACAAGTTGTTTATTTATAAAGATGGAGCATCTTCAAAAGAAAGTTATAAGAGTATTGTTGGGGTAGAGCCTAGCGGAATTGAACTGTATAGAAAGGAGAAGTCATATAAGACAAGCAATTCGGTAGGCACCGCGGAGACTATCTCTGGATTAGATCCGAGCCAGACAAAGTATTTCTTCACTCCTGATATAACTAGCAGCCACTTTGACGAGCTTCAAGGGATGACTGACGACGCTTTGGTTGATTTTACAGCTAAGTCTTTTGTTACTGGCAATAATGAAGAAACTGTTTCTACAGGTATAAGCAATATAGCTTTTGAGCCTATACATAAATTCAGAACAGATATAATGACCGGCAAGTTTACGGTTGATGCAAACGACAATGGGAAAACCTTCTTATGTTCTGGGGCGAATGCTAGTGGCATAATATCGCATGGAGGTGATTATAGCTTTGATGTTTTTAATATAAGCGATAACGCTATTGAGTTATTTAAAACAGAAGCGGATAGCTTTAACAGCCCTGTGCATACCCTAAGTCCGACTGGTGGAATGGAGTTTTCTTATAAAGACTCTTCTTTGACTAGCGGCCCCTCCACTGGAGTTATAACCCCTTTACCTTCTATTGTCAGCTTTGATGATAACTACTATGAAGGAGAAGATGGAGAGCCAGAAGTGTTCTTAATAGATGGCATTTCTGGGTTGGATTTGAGCGCCGGGAACTTAAGCTCGAAGTCTTTGTTGGTTAATATTTCTGACAGAGACTGTGCTGTGGCTGGGGCTTCTCTCGGCTCTATGTCTGGCATGCTCTTTGATAGTGATGCAAGTAGATCCAATCTTGTTGATTCGGGGGTCATAGTGGTGGACCACGATCAAATAGTTTTAACTAGCGACGATTCAGGGCTGACGGGAGTAATAAATACAGATTCTACCTTAGTTCTGCCTTCTGGTTTTAGTGATGCTGAGCATGTTACTTTCCTAAACTCGAAGAACGAAGAGGCTAGGGTTATATCTGCTTCTGGATATGGAATAAATGAAGGGGCGGGTACGGAAGCCAAGTCGGTATACTATATACCTAAAAACGAGGCAGTCAAATTTACGCTAGATGGCGACAACCTAAACTCTAATATCAAGTGGTCTGCGTCTAGCGTTGATGTTGTTAAATACAATCAATTAGAAGTTTTAAATAGCATTAGCGATAATAAGGTTTTCATTCATGATGAGGATGTAGACGTACTAGTTGCTTCTAATTTTTCTGGTAAGACGTTTAGTGTTGTTAGGTCTCAGATAGATGACATAGACTTTTCAGACCTTAGAAGCCAAAAGACACCTATACTTAGAGTGTTTGTTGGAGACAGGCTTATGTATTCAGCTAAGCCCGGAGTTCTTGGGGTAAAGGTTACGGAAAGCGGTGGAGTGTTTGATTTTGAAGATATTGATGTAATATCAAAAAACATAATCTCCATAGCGCCAAGTAGCCATGGTAGGGTCTTCTGTCTTTCTGGGTCCAGTGAGGAAGTGAATTTCTTGTTCTCTAATGATATTTACGCTGGTAACTTTGAATTTTTCTTAATTACAAACAAAGCGAGGTTTGATTTGGGTATGAATTTTGAGTCTCAAGGTAATGTATATAAGTTTAATGATCAGGAGGAAGGCGGGGAATTTTCAGAAACAGTTACGGGAATGGACGCTACCGTTATGGTTAGGGTTTCTAAGACAAAGAAAGAGGATGGAAAAGAAGTAGCTGGTGAGAAAAGATTTTTTATCGAGGTAGTTGGCCAGAAGGGCAAAGGCAGAAGAAGCTCTAATGTATATAAAAGTTCTCAAGAAGAAAACTTCAAAGAAGAAATTTTAATTAATAGGAGCAGGGGTCTAGATATTGAACTTCCTACCTTAGATTCTAGTTACGCTCAGAATGAGCCCTACAATGCTCTTTACATTAACGCATCTGAAACATCTTCCGATATAAAGTACCCGTTAGAGGCAGTGTCTTTCGGCGAAGAGTCGGAAATTGATGATACCTATGAAAGCACTCAGTCTTCTTTTTCTACTAAATTATATTACTATAAAAATCAAGAGGGTTCTGTTAGCCCTTATAACAATTTTACATCGACAGATATACATAAAAGCCTTGACTCTAATAGGATAAAAAATGGAGACGTTGCTATTATAGATGGCTCGCTTGCTAGCATAAATCTAAAATCATTTTTAAATCCTGCGTTCAAGATTGTGAATAGATTTACAGAGGACACGGTTGACGAAAACCTAGTTAGGCAAATATCTTGTGGTGCAGACAATACATTGACTTTACCTAACCATGGTTTAGTTACTAATCAAAGAATAAACTTTTCATGCGATAGGCTAACTAACGCAGATTACTTCTGGAAGGGCACAAAAGATGAGCTAGAAACTGCTAGTAACACTATAGATGGCACTGCTTTAGTAGATGGAGATACGGTCATAACCATAGAGGGCGGAAACTACTTTATTTATTCGTACAGCCAAGACGGTTCTAAATACTCACCAGTGAGCTTTGTTTCCCCTGAGTCGGATAAGATGGACATCACAGATGAGGGAGCTCAAATAACCGATGTGAATAAATTCTTTTTCAGGGTTAATAAAGATTCTAACGTAACTAACGTTGAAGCGGGCCAAATATTTGATTTCGCTGATGATGACATAACCTACGCTGATAGACTAAACGATGATGCTGACGGTTCTATAGCCAGCATACTTAGCTTGAGTTTAAACGTGGATTCTGACGATGGGTTTAATAAAACTCAGACTTACTTTGTTGAAGTCGTAGACGAAAATAGCTTTAAATTATACTCCAACAGAAACTCTGTCGATCTGCTTTCTATAGCTTCTACTGATTTTGATGC
>Ga0208790_1000142_pt1 | contig 38464 bp, 30 predicted proteins | sample 10_taG_FD_184083 | JGI IMG/M metagenome (GOLD analysis project Ga0208790, IMG submission 184083) | Marine viral communities from the Subarctic Pacific Ocean - 10_ETSP_OMZ_AT15264 metaG (SPAdes) (version 2) | ecosystem: Environmental > Aquatic > Marine > Oceanic | place: Pacific Ocean | collected... | reverse complement strand
AAGCAGACTGTGATGCGAAGATATCCCATCATTGGGTTGGGAATAGTTGTGTTAAGAAGCCTAATACTACTCCTAATTTTAATGTTAATACAAGTTCTACAAATTCTACAAGTAGTCAAAAAGTAGGGATATTTGGTAGAACGCCAAGTTCTTATTTTAAGACAATGCAGTTGTCGCAAAATCCTGGTTCACCCGGCTGCCCTAAAGGACAACACAGAGAAGGATTCACATGCGTAGATGACTAAAAATTAATCATAACTAAATAAATAAATTATGGCATTTAATATGAAATATTCACCATTAAGTCAAGTAGGAGGAGGAAAATCTCCACTTAATTATGGTAAAGGATGTGCAGAAACAAAGGAAGGATGTATTCGCGAAGGATCAGGTTCAGAACCATTTTATATTCTTAATAATAAAAAAGGTGGAGTATGGACTGAAGGAGGAAGATTTAAAACTAGGGATGCTGCAAAAGCTAAATTAGCAGCAATCCATATAAATTAATAAAAAATTATGGCAGCAAACTTACCTGACATTAATAATGTACTAACCCCAACAGGAGCCCAAGCAAATACTACGCAACCGCCAGCCAATAGTGCTCCACCTAATACAGCTCTTGGTACTGATACTGGACAAGGAATTGAAAATCCTGATGGTATTCAGGATGAGTATATTCCTGGTATTACAGATGGAACTTTCCAAACTGGGGATACGCCTTATAGCACTAATCAAAATTTTATAGAGAATGCAAATATGGCATCAAGTTTACGACCAATGAGAGGTGCTAGTAATACTAATATACGAACATCTACTAAGCGACTAGGTGCTGATGGAACAAATAGAGGAGGATATGAGATAGGAGAATATCAACAAAAAAATGGCGGAATGGCTGGTAGAGATGCTCGTATACAAAGTGCGCGCGCGATGTACGCAGCTGCTAAAGGTAATGACTGGCAAGAAGGAATGCAGAGATGGGCTGATAGGGGAATAGAAGAAGGAGATACTGCATGGAACTATGCGGGGAGTACTCAAGGAGACGAAATTAGAGCTAATGCTGCAGAAGGATTATGGGGAAATAGAAATTATGATTATGCCGATAACCAAAGAGGGGGCCAAAGAGGGGGATGGTTTATCAACAGGCAAGACCTGAATAACCGCGATACATCGATCATGGGACGAAGCTTCCGAGATAGCAGGGGAAATGATTATGCGTATGGAAACCAAGCTGGTGGTATGGGAGAGCAATTTAATTTTTATAACGAAGGAACATTAGGATAATACATAAACTTAAATAATTATGGAAAAAAGAGGTAAAAAAATAGGGATAACAGGAGAATCACATATATGGGATGGCCCTTTATCACAACTAAGTAGACCACACGGTCCAGGTCGAAGTAATGGTTTATGGGGTATACAATTGCCAAAAGCAATGACACCTTATACAAGAGGACCAATAACAGAAATAGCAAAAGGTAAATATTAAAAAATTATGGGAGCATACGACGTAGCCAATCAAGCAATATCTGCAATTCCAGTAATACCTAGTGATGATATAAATATTCCTGTACCAGGAATTATCAGCGCGGGTACTGCTACTACAGGATCTGCAGGACCGCCACCAGATATGACAGCGGCGGCTGGAACCTTCTTAACAGATGGTGTACAAAAAGGAGATGTCATATATAACACAACCACTAATACACATGCTATAATTACAGAAGTAAAAAGTGAAACTGAATTAGCTATCAGCGTTAATATATTCGCTGCAGGTAATGCTTTTGTAGTATATAAAGGGAATGGTAATTTTCAATTTAGTGTTAATACAGGATTATTATTATTTGTAGGAACAGCAGGAAATATTCGTGTTACTACAATTCAAGGAGATGATGTAACTTTATTAAACATCGGTAATGCCTCTTGGCTACCATTGGCTGTATATAAAGTATGGGCTACTGGTACAACAGCGGCTGATATAATAGCAGTACAATAATGGCACCTACAATTTTTGGAAATGCAAATGCAATCCTTGCGATACCTAATATATCAGGTACAGGGGGAGGCCCAATCACCAACTTCATTTTAATGGAGAATGGCGTAGATTTCATGGAAACCGAAAATGGAGCTGATCTAATGATTAGAGAATAAATAAAAAATAAAACATGGCAAATATAAAATTTTCCGCTTTTACAGCCGAAGCCGATATAGCGAACTTTGATGATATTGTAGGATATCAAGGTGTAGTAAATAAAAAAATTACCCCTGCAAATCTAGCAACTAGTTTAGAACCTTTATTACCATTTGGATCTTATTTACCACTTGCTGGTGGTACAATGACTGGCGTTGCTGGTGTTGTAGTTCCAGATAATTTTAAATGGAATTTTGGTACATTATCAGCTTTAGAAATATATCATGATGGGGCTAATAGTTACATAGATGAAGTTGGTGTTGGTAATTTAATTGTTAGAGCAGCAAATTATTTTAAAATATATGATATTGGTGGCAATGTAATGGCAACATTTAAAACAGCCGATTCTGTTGATTTATATTTTAACAACAATAAAAAGCTAGAAACAACTGCCACGGGGACGCTAACAACCGGGGATAGTGATATGACAGGGGGGATAAGTAGAACACTTGGTGCAAGAGTAATGCAAGAATACACATGGCCAAATGGTACTCCAGTAGGTTATGCAAACTGGGCAAATGGTGTATTTAGTAATTTACCTTATGATCCTACTCCTACAATTGATGTTACAGATTGTAATGTAGCTAATTACGGATGGGTATGTACAAATGCTGGACCAGGTGGTGCTGCGGGTCAAGAAGCTACATTTACATTAGGAGCTGCAGGCGCAGGAACATGGAGAATAAAAGTAATATCTAACTGGTTTGATCAAACAGCTGATGTAGTAACAGAAGGAAGATTAAATATAAATGGAACAAGTTACGAAGTAATTGCTGAAGCTGCGGTAGAATCTTCAACAGATAAAATTTACTACGGAGAAAAGATAATAACTTTAGCCGCAGGAGCTACAGTGCAATTTGGTATGATTTTTACAGGTGGAGGAGTTACTCCTTTCCCATCTGTCGGAACTACAGGTAATACACCAAACTCAATATATTTCGAAAAAGTATTATAAATAAAACAATAACAATTAAACACAAACACAATGGCAAAAAATAATTCACCATTAAACGAAGGCGCAGCTCATAGAATTGCTTGGGATAGAGATGAAGTAAAAAGACTCGAAGAGGCTGAACGTTACGATGACGTAGCCCATCATATGCATGAAGCTCGTTATTCTGGAGATGGCAAAGCTAAATATTCATCACATTTAAATATGTGGGAATCTGAAAGTCAAATAGGAAAACATATGAGTTCTAACCTTTGGGGAGAAGCTAAAAGAGAAGTTACTGATACTCCAGTACAAGATGATTTAACTGGTCAAAGATCAGGCTTAAATATGCAAACATATGGCGGTAATAAAGGCGACTTAGAAAGATCACATAGAGATAAATAAAATGAGATCTAGAGGCTTAGGAGATTCAATTGAGAAAATTACTAGGGCAACAGGAATAAAAAGTTTAGTTAAAAAAGTAGCTGGAGAAGACTGTGGCTGTAAAAAAAGACAAGACCTTTTAAATAAAAAATTTCCCTATAAACCTAAATATGACAATGTATAATGGGCTATAAAATGAAACCTCCTCCGTATAGCTGCGATAGCACTCCGGTATATGAGCGTGATTTACAAGCTGATGAACCAGGGGTTATGGGTAAGACAAATATGAATGGGAGTGTGCTAGTCCAAGAAGGATTAGATCCTATTAAACAAGCTGAAGTAGAAGCACATGAAGGGCAGCATGTGGAAGATATTAAAAACGGCTTATTAATGTATGATGACGAATATGTCTATTGGCGAGATGATGCAGAAAAACCTTGGGAAAAATGGGGTAGAGCTGATATGGTAGAAGGAGCTAAGAATCTACCTTGGGAAAAAAGAGCTTGGAAAATAAATAAATTATTTAAGAAAAATCACAAAAATTATTATAACGCATAAAATTTTTAATTATGGCATTTAAAATGAACGGATCACCGTTAAACAAAGGATTAAACCTATTTAGAAAAGGTAGGGGAAAAGATTATAGACAAACTAAAAGAGCTATTAAAAGAGCTGTAAAAGAAACTGGTGGGTTTTCAGCTACCGAAAGAGAAGGGGGCGGATACGATATTGTTGGGCGAACAGGATCCCAAGTTCCGGGGAAGCAAACTGGAAAATCACGTAGAAGACTAGCTAGATCAGCAGCTGAAGCAATGACAGCAGGTATAGATGATAAAACAGCAATAGCTGGTGCTGATGCAGGGACTAGAAGATTTGAAGGTGGAACTTACGATGATAAAGAAGTAACAAAAAGAAAAAAGACTATAACGCCAGGCATTGAAGATGCTGGTGATAATGTCGATGTAACGAAAAGAAAAGTTAAAAAAGAAAGAGGCTGGGGCTGGGCTGGTCAAGGTACTCAAGAGGGTATAAAAACCGAGAGAGTGGAAAATATAAAAGGTACTAGCCACGAGGATGTAGATAGACAAAGACAAGCGTTAATAGCCAGTTTAAACGCAAATGAAAAGGTTTCTATGAAATCTTCAGCATTTAAAATGAAGTATTCTCCATTTAATCAAGGATATGGTTCACCATTAAATTGGAATGAAGGTGGAGCTTCTCCATTAAATAATTTAAAGGCACATGCCCAGGCGGGAGGTTCTCCTTTAAATCAAGATGATAAAGAAAGCTGTAAACCCCCAATGGTTTGGCATGAAGGGCATTGTATGACTGAAAAAGCTTATAGAAAAACGGTAACTGAGGATGATGGTATTACAACAACAGCAATAGAGCAAGATTTAGTAAAGAAAGGTGAAGAAGGTACTGAAGAGAGAAAAAAGATAACAGCAGCTGAAGGATGTGAAAAGCATAGATTTGAAGATTGTTGTAATGCTGATGGATCAAGAAAAAATAGTTCTGCTAAATGTAAAGAATGTCAAACCTGTGCAGTTGCTAAAACTAAAAAAGAATTAGGAGAAACTAAGAACAAGACATGTGTAGAGCAGCACGGCGCAGGTTATGTGTGGGATGCTGAGAAAAAAGATTGTGTAAAAGGAGAAAAAGGAACAGAGGATATAGAAGCAACAATTAAAAGCAAAGAATCAGAAACTGATGTAACAATTACAAAAGAAGAATGTAATAAGAAAGAAGGATTTACATGGAGAGATGGAGCATGTAAAAAAACTGATGGTGATGCTGATTATACTGTAACGGAAAAAGGTGGTGATGTAAAGAAGAGATGTAAAAAACCTGCGGCTGGTTGTGATGAGGATAAAAGATGGAGTAAAGCGGACTGTAAGTGTGTACCAAAAATATCCGATGAAAGACAAAAGAAACTAGACGAGAAAGAATCAAATAAACAGAAGAAGAAATCTGCTAAAGAGAATAGAAAAACAAATAAAGATAAGAAGGACTGTAAATGTCTAGAGTGGGATTGTGAGTAAAAAATTTAAAGATACCACCGTTGGACAATTATTATTTGGGGCAGCCTCTGTAATCAATCCTACATTAGGGAATGTATTGCAGGGTCTTACTTCCCCTAAGGAAGCTATAGAAGCTATAACTAAATCTGATATAAGTGCAGATGATAAAATTAAACTTCAGCAGTTAATACACGAACAACAGAATAAAGAAATACAAGCTATTACTTCAAGATGGGAAGCAGACTCAATGTCTGATTCTTGGTTAAGTAAAAATGTACGTCCACTAGTTTTAGTATGGTGTATAGTTATATTTTCTTTAGCTGGTATTTTAGATAGCGTAGAAAGCATTCCTTTTCAAATTAATTCATTATGGAATGACACTTTCGAGAAAGTAATGATGGCCGTTGTTTTGGCTTATTTTGGTGGACGAAGTGGAGAAAAGGTAACAAGTATATTCAAAAAATAAATTAAATTAAATCAAATCAAATTATGAGTGAAGAAGTAAAAAAAATAGGAAAAGAAGAACACGAAAATATCTTAGAATTTCAAAGGAAGATAAGAACTTTATTAACCAATGTAGGAGTTTTAGAATCTCAAAAGCACGCAGCACTGCATGAATTAGCTGGTGTAAATGAAGATCAAGAAACACTTAAAAAAGAAATTGAAAAAAAGTATGGTGCTATTAATATTAATTTGGAAGATGGCAGCTATACTAAGATAGAAGAAAATGTTGAGTAATATAAGGAAGATCAGTATAGGGTCAGATTATAAAAATGATGCTATGCACTATTCTATAGGACAACAAGTTTATGGTGGTCATGAAATTTCTCATATATTATATGAAGAAAAGGATAAGTCTTATAATATTCTAATTAAAAAAAATGGGGAAATATTACCATGGAAAAAATTTAATTCCAATATGGCTATCTCTGTTGAGTATGATTTAGAATATTAATGAAAGGGTTATTTAATTTTATTATATCTCCTATTAATGGTAGATATAATAACACGAAAAAAGTAGGCGATTCAGAATTAATTGTTAATACCAGTATAGAAGAATTTCTATATATTAATAGAATGGCCAAAGTAATTGCTACACCTACAGGTATATGTACTAATATAAAAAAGGGAGATATAGTTGTAGTACATCATAATATATTTAGAAGATGGTATGATGTGCGCGGTACTGAAAGAAATAGTAGGAATTATTTTACAGAGAATTTATATTTTTGTCCTTTAGACCAGATTTATTTATATAAAAATAAAGACACATGGGTTACAAATTTAGATTATTGTTTTGTAACACCTGTAAGGGAAACTGATGGTGATAAAGTAGAAATATTAAAATCACAACAAGGGGTGTTAAAATATTCAAATGATATATTAACTAACCTTGGAGTCCATAAAGAAGATATTGTAGGATTTAATCCTATGAGAGAATGGGAATTTGTTATTGATGGACAACTATTATATTGTATGAAATCTAAAGATATTGTTATTAAATATGACGAAAGTAAAGGAAACGAAGCTGAATATAATCCAAGCTGGGCACAAAGCAGTTGAAGAATTAATCAAAGTTGCTAAAGAACCCATTGTTGATTCAGACGATGATATTTCCGCAGACAGATTAAAGAATGCTGCAGCTACTAAAAAACTAGCTATATTTGATGCTTTTGAAATACTTAAACGTATTGAAGAAGAAAAAAATATATTAGAAGATAAACCTAAAGAAATCAAAAAAGAAAAAACTTTTAAAGGTTTCGCAGAAGGGAGGTCTAAATAATGTACACGCAAACTTTATATAAAATATTAGATGATCATATTAAGCCTAAGGTTATTAAAAGGCTTAATCGTTATAAGAAATGGAAATATGGATATAACGAAGATCATGACGTTATAGTTATTAGTAAGACAGGAGAGATTGGGGAAATTTATGAAATACAAAATTTAAAAATTGCATTACCTAAAATCCCAAAACAAATTACTAGGTTTGAAAATAATACTTGGGAAAGAACAGAATATCCTAAAGTTTTAAATAGAATTAAAACTGTCTTTGAATGGAAAGAATATCCAGAGGATTTTAAAGAACAATGGCACGATTATATAGATGAAGAATTTAAAAGACGTGACGAAGGATTTTGGTTTAAGAATAAAAACATTGATACTTATCTTACCGGTACACATTATATGTATTTACAATGGAGTAAGATTGATGTTGGAGCACCCGACTTTAGGGAAGCAAATAGATTATTTTTTATATTCTGGGAAGCCTGTAAAGCTGATATAAGATGTTATGGAATGTGTTATTTAAAAAATAGACGTTCTGGATTTTCTTTTATGGCCTCAGGTGAAGTTGTAAATTTAGCTACATTAGCAAGTGATTCAAGATATGGAATATTATCTAAGACTGGGCCTGATGCTAAAAAGATGTTTACAGATAAGGTTGTACCAATTTCAGTTAATTATCCATTCTTTTTTAAACCGATTCAAGATGGTATGGATCGACCTAAAACAGAACTTGCGTATAGAGTACCAGCTTCTAAATTTACTAGAAAATCTATAACTGCTTTAGATAAAGGAGAATTACTAGAGGGATTAGATACAACTATTGACTGGAAGAATACCGGAGATAATAGTTATGATGGTGAAAAATTAAAACTACTGGTACATGATGAATCAGGTAAATGGGAAAGGCCTAACAATATATTAAATAACTGGAGGGTTACAAAAACAACATTAAGACTTGGTAGTAGAATTATAGGTAAGTGTATGATGGGTTCAACATCAAATGCTTTAGATAAAGGAGGAGATAACTTTAAAAAATTATATAATGCTTCAGATGTTACAAAGAGAAACGCCAACGGACAGACTAGTTCAGGACTCTATAGTTTGTTCATACCTATGGAATGGAACTACGAGGGATACATTGATGCTTATGGCATACCTGTCTTCGAAACACCAAGAAAACCAGCTTTCGGCCCTCATGGGGGACAAATTAGAATCGGGGTTATTGACTACTGGCAAAATGAAGTTGAGGGGTTAAAAGATGATGCTGACGGATTAAATGAATTTTATCGTCAATTCCCACGTACTGAAAAGCATGCATTTAGAGATGAAACTAAAGAATCTTTATTTAATCTAACTAAGATTTATGAACAAATAGATTGGAATGAAGATATAAGTTATAATAAAATAGTTAATAGAGGAAATTTTATGTGGGAGGATAGTGTTAGAGATAGCCGAGTGTTATTTATGCCTAATCCTAAAGGAAGATTTTATATTTCTTGGTTACCGCCTAAAAATCTCCAAAATAGCGTAATTATAAAAAAGGGAATGAAACATCCTGGTAATAAACATCTTGGGGCATTTGGTTGTGACCCATATGATATATCAGGAACAGTAGATAAAAGAGGATCTAACGGGTCTCTGCATGGATTAACAAAATGGTCTATGGAAGACGTCCCGGCAAATCATTTCTTTTTAGAGTATATAGCTAGACCACAAACGGCTGAAATATTTTTTGAAGATGTGCTTATGGCATGTATCTTCTATGGAATGCCTATCTTAGCGGAAAATAACAAACCTAGACTTTTGTATTATTTTAAACGTAGAGGATATAGGCATTTTTCTATTAATAGGCCTGACCGAGTCGCTACTAAGCTATCTGTCACAGAAAGAGAAATAGGTGGTATACCTAATTCAAGTGAAGATATAAAGCAAGCTCATGCCGCAGCTATTGAAACTTATATTGAAACATTTGTTGGGAATTTAGGTGAATCTTTTGGAGATATGTATTTTCAAAGAACACTAGAAGATTGGGCAAGATTTAATATAAATAATAGAACTTCTCATGATGCTTCTATTAGTTCAGGGTTAGCCTTAATGGCATGTAATCAGCATAGGTATAAGCCTTATGCTAAAATTGAAAAAGAAGCAGTGGTATTAAATTTTGCTAAATATGATAATAGCTCAGGAAAAAATTTATCAAAACTAATAAAATAAATGATAACAACTAATTATAATAGTAGCTTTCCAAGCCAGGTAGTACCTGATGAAGAAAAGGCATCGTTGGAATATGGAGCGTTAGTGGGAAGAGCTATTGAAAATGAATGGTTTAGAAATACTCGTGGAGGAGGCGATAGATTTATAGTTAATTTTAATCAATTTCATACACGTAGATTATATGCACGAGGCGAACAACCTGTACAAAAATATAAAGATGAATTAGCCATTAATGGAGATTTGTCATATTTAAATTTAGACTGGAAGCCAGTTCCTATTATATCTAAATTTGTAGATATAGTTGTTAATGGGATGTCTCAAAGAAATTATGAAATAAAATCATATGCCCAGGATCCTGAATCTCAAAAGAAAAGAACTCAATATGCAGAAACTCTATTAAGAGATATGAATGCAAGGGCTTTCATTGAAAAAATTCAAGAAGACACTGGAATGAATATGTTTAAATCTCCTAATTCTGAGGATTTACCAGAAAATAAAGAAGAATTAAGTTTACATATGCAATTGAGTTATAAGCAAAGCATAGAAATAGCAGAAGAAGAAGCTATTTCAAACGTGCTCGCTAATAATAAATATCATGAAACTAAGAAAAGACTACTTTATGATTTAGTAGTATTAGGAATTGCATGTTCCAAAACTAATTATAATACCTCTAATGGGATTACAGTTGATTATGTAGATCCCGCTAACTTAGTATATTCTTACACAGAAGATCCAAATTTTGAAGATGTATATTATGTAGGTGAAGTTAAATCTATTAGTATTGCAGAATTAGCTAAACAATTCCCGCATTTGACTGTAGAGGAAATGGATAAAATCCAAAAGTTTCCGGGCACACAAAATTATTTAAGAAATTGGAATGAAGATCCAGATATAATTCAACTTCTATATTTTGAATATAAAACTTATTCTGAACAAGTATGGAAAATAAAACAAACTGACCAAGGGTTAGAAAAGTCTCTTAAAAAAACAGATTTCTTCTCCCCTCCTCCTAGCGACAAGTTTGATAAAGTAAGTAGAAAAATTGAAGTATTATATTCTGGGGTTAAAGTATTGGGTATAGATAATATGCTAGAATGGAAAATGGCTGAAAATATGACTCGCCCAGCAGCTGATACTACTAAATGTAGAATGAATTACGTTATTACTGCCCCACGCCTTTATAGAGGCCGTGTGGAGTCTTTAGTAAGTAAAGTAACAGGTTTTGCTGATATGATTCAATTAACTCATTTAAAGCTGCAACAGGTCATTTCACGTATGGTTCCAGATGGAGTATTTGTTGATGTTGATGGATTAGCTGAAGTGGATTTAGGTAATGGTACTAATTATAACCCACAAGAGGCATTAAACATGTACTTCCAAACAGGTAGTATAGTTGGTAGGTCGCAAACTCAAGATGGGGATCCTAATAGAGGAATGGTACCTATTCAGGAATTACAAACCTCAGCTTCTCAAGCTAAGATTTCATCTTTAATTAGTACTTATCAATATTATTTACAAATGATAAGAGATGTGACCGGATTAAATGAAGCTAGAGATGCAAGTAACCCAGATCAATATGCTCTAGTGGGATTACAAAAATTAGCAGCCGCAGCATCCAATGTAGCTACTCGTCATATTTTACAGAGTATGTTATATATGAGTGTGCGAATTGCAGAAAATATTTCCTTACGTATTGCAGATGTATTAGATTATGCATTAACCGCAGAGTCCTTAATTAATGCAGTAAATAGATTTAATTTAGGGTCTTTGGAAGAAATGAAGAATTTGAATTTATTTGATTTTGGTATATACTTAGAATTAGAACCAGATGAAGAAGAGAGAGCAATGCTTGAGCAAAATATTCAAATGGCTTTACAACAACAAAGTATTGATATTGAAGATGCTATTGATATTAGACAAGTTAAAAATTTAAAGTTAGCTAATCAACTACTTAAATTAAAACGTAAACAAAAACAAGCTAAGGACCAACAAGCACAACAAGCTAATATACAGGCGCAGGCGCAAGCCAATGCACAAGCAACAGAACAGTCAGCAATGTATGAAGTTCAAAAGCAAGAGGCTTTAGCACAAAAAGAACTTCAAATTAAACAAGGAGAATCTCAGTTAGAAATACAAAAATTAGAACGAGAAGCAGCTATTAAGAAAGAGTTAATGGAAATTGAATTCCAGTATCAATTGAAATTAGCTGGAATGCAAAGAGATAATGAAAAAGCTAAAGAAGAGTATATTGAAGATAGAAAAGACAAGCGTACAAAAATTCAGGCTACGCAACAAAGTGAAATGATTTCACAACGTCAAAATGATTTATTACCTAAGAATTTTGAATCAACAAATGATGGATTATCAGGATTAAATTTAGAACAATTTACGCCTAGATAATTATTTTATTAATTTTATAATATTTTATTATGTCAAAGACAAAAAAAGAGGTAACCAAGGTAAAGGTGCCTAAAAAAGCACTTAGTGCAGAACCGGAAATAACTAAAGTAGATTTATCTAAACCGCCGGTTAAAAAAGAAGAAGTTAAAAAAGAAGTTAAATCAGAGGTCATAGACCCAGTAGAAAAAGTTAAAGATGCCATTCAAAAGTCGAAGTCAATTGATATGGATGCTCATAAACCGCCCGAAGATGTTCAAAAAGTGGAGATCAGAGACGTCGAGTCAACAATTGAAAAACCTACCCCACAAAACGAAACAAACAAAGAAGAAAAGGTAGAGTCAAAACCTGTACTAGAAGAACTTAAAGTAGAGGAAAAGGCACCTAAAACTGAACCTATTAAACCTAAAAAAGAGAATATACCTCAAAGAAAATTACCTGAAAATATTGAAAAACTTGTATCCTTTATGGAGGAGACAGGAGGTAATGTTGAGGATTATGTAAGACTCAATGCGGATTATAGCAATGTTAATGATGATTTATTATTAAAAGAGTATTACACTAAAACAAAACCTCATTTAAATACCGATGAAGTTGATTTCATTATGGAAGAAAACTTTAAAGTAGATAGTGAGTTGGATGAAGAGCGAGACATCAAGAAAAAAAATCTTGCTAAAAAAGAAGAGATTGCAAAAGCAAAGAACTTCCTAGAAGATCTGAAGGTTAAATATTACGACGAAATCAAGTTGAGACCCGGCGTTACCCAAGAACAACAGAAGGCAATGGACTTTTTCAATCGATACAAGGAGAATCAAGAAATAGGCAAACAACAACATGATAGGTTTTTAAATGATACTAAAAATCTTTTATCTGATGAATTCAAAGGTTTTGAATATAAGGTCGGAGACAAAAGATTTAGATATAGAATTAAAAACCCAACAGAGTTGATTAATAATCAAGGCGACATTAATACTTTCGCTCAAAAGTTCTTGGATAAGGAAGGTAATGTAACAGACCCTTTAGGTTATCATAAAGCTATTTATTCTGCTTCTAATTCTGATCAAATTGCACAACATTTCTATGAGCAAGGTAAAGCCGATGCGACTAGAGATATAAGTGCAGCTTCTAAAAATGTTAATACTTCGAGAGACACCTCTCCAAATGTTGATGTTGGCGGAACAAAATTTAGAGTTATTAGTGGTGATGATTCTTCTAAACTTAGAATAAAAACACGTAAATTTTAACAATTAAAAATTAATTTGAAATGGGAGTATTAAATCCACAATTTGGTAGTATCACCCCTTCTCAAACTCAACAAATTCTTAACACGAATTACCTACAGTTCAATACAGCAGCTGCTCCGGTGAATGACTTTGCTCAGCAATATCTTCCTGAAGTTTATGAAGCTGAAGTTGAAAGATATGGTAATAGAACGTTAGGAGGCTTCTTGAGAATGGTTGGAGCTGAATTACCTATGACAAGTGACCAAGTAATCTGGTCTGAACAAAATAGATTACACATTTCCTATGACTCATGTACATTAACAGGTGTAGACGCTATTGATATTAACTTACCAATAGTTCCAGGTGTTAACAATGTTATTACTCATAACATGACAGTAGTCATTATGGATCCATTAAACCCAGCTGCTACAGTGAAGGCATTCGTTGCTAATGTAGTCGGTACGGTTTTAACAGCATATCCATATCAGCAAGCTAGCTTACAAGCTGCGTTTGGTGCTGGTGCTGCAGGACTTAAAGTATTTGTTTACGGTTCTGAATATGGAAAAGCATCTGGTTTAACAACAGCTGTCGGTGACGGTACTGGTTTAGTTACTGAAAACGTAGATCCAGCTTTCACTCAATTTTCTAACAAACCAATTATCATCAGAGATAGATATGCAATATCTGGTTCTGATACAGCTCAAATCGGTTGGGTTGAGGTTTCTACAGAAGATGGAGTTGGAGGATTCTTATGGTATCTAAAAGCTGAAGGTGAAACTAGATTAAGATTTGAAGATTATTTAGAAATGGCAGTTATAGAAGGCCAAATTTCATCAGCAACATCTGGACCAGGTGGTGCTCCTGGAGGATTCTATGCAGCTGCAGTAGGGGTAATCCCACCAGCCGACAATACAGGTTTCTCTGGATTCGCGGCAGGTAACCAATTAGGTACTCAAGGTATGTTCGATGCTATACAGCAAAGAGGTAACGTGATGACTGGTTTTGCTGGTGCTTTAGCTGATTTTGATGCTATTCTTCAAAACTTAGATTCTCAGGGTGCTATTGAAGAAAATATGCTTTTCTTAGATAGGGCTACTGAATTGAATTTTGATAACATGTTAGCTGTGCAAAATTCTTACGGAGCTGGTGGTACATCTTATGGTGTATTCGAAAACTCGGAAGAAATGGCACTTAATTTAGGTTTCTCTGGTTTCAGAAGAGGTTCTTATGACTTCTACAAAACTAGTTGGAAATATCTAAATGATGCTTCTACAAGAGGTGGTTCTACTAATTTTAATGGATCTAGCAATATTGAAGGAGTATTAGTTCCTGCTGGAACATCTACTGTTTATGACCAAGTACTTGGTACTAACATTAGACGTCCATTCTTACACGTAAGATATAGAGCTTCTCAAGCTGATGATAGAAGAATGAAATCTTGGTTAACTGGATCTGTTGGAGGTGCTTACACTTCTGACGTTGACGTTATGCAAGTAAACTTCTTATCAGAAAGATGTCTTTGTGTACAGGCAGCTAATAACTTTGTACTATTTAGTGCATAATTATTGTATAAGGTAAAGGGTGCTTCGGCACCCAGTGCCTTTATTTTTAACTATTTAATTATATTATATCATGGCAAAAAAGAGTAAAGAAACTCAAGAAACTCAGATTGATAACTGGGAAGTAAAAGATAGAACTTATTACTTAAAAACTTATCATAGTCCTGTAACTTATACTATACCAGGAAGACATACACAAAGACATCCTCTTTTGTATTTTGATCCAGTAAAGAAAGAACAGAGAGCATTACGATATGCAACTAATCAGCCATCACCTTTTGAAGATGAGCAGAAAGGCGAAGTAACTTTGCAACATATCGTTTTTAAAGACGGAACATTATATGTACCAAAAGAAAAAGTAAATTTACAAAAATTACTATCATTATATCACCCAAGAAAAGGGAAAGATTATGAAGAGTATAGTGCAGTAGCAGAAGCTAAAGATGATTTAGTAGATTTAGAAATGGAAATTGTAGCATTAAATGCAGCAAGAGATATTGAAGTCGAACATGCTGAAGCTATACTAAGAGTAGAGATGGGGTCTAAAGTAGCTAAGATGTCTTCTAAAGAAATTCGAAGAGATATTTTAAGAATGGCTAAAATGAATCCTGCTTTATTTATTAATTTAGTACAAGATGAAAACGTCGAATTAAGAAACTTTGCGATTAAAGCAACAGAACAACACATAGTAAAATTATCACAAGATCAAAGATACTTTATGTGGGGGACTAATGATCGTAAATTAATGACAATTCCTTTTGATGAAAATCCATATTCAGCATTAGCTGCATGGTTTAAGACAGATGAAGGAGTAGAAGTTTATAAGACGATCGAGAAAAAGATCATCTAAGAATAACAATAAAAGGGCGGCCTCACGCCGCCTTTTTTATTATAAAGAAATTAAAATGGCGGTAAACGTAGATATAGTTTATAAAACAGTATTATTAATCCTTAATCAACAACAAAGAGGTTATGTAACACCGGATGAATTTAATAAATTCGGAACACAAGTACAGCGAACTATGTTCGAAGGATATGCTAGTGACTTAAATCAACAATATCGTCTTCCTCAAAATGATACCGAATATGGTAATCGAGTCAAAAATGTAGACCAAATGCTAGAGCCTTTTCAATCTATTGGGCCAGCATCCTTTAACACTGACAGATTTACCCTTCCTGGTATTTCTACTACCCCAGCTTTTTCACAAACATTTGTAGGTAATCCACCAATTGACGGTGCAAGCACTGTATTTAATGTTACAGCTTGGACTACAGCACAATCACAAAATGCTGATGTTAAAGTATTTTTAAATAATGTAGAGCAAGTACCGGCAGCTTATACATGGAGCAGCAACAGTAATATACTTAATATGGCTGTAGCGCCCTTAATTGGTGATACATTATTAATACAATTGTTCCCTAGCGATTTTTATAGAATTGGGAGTGTTATTTATACTAATCCTTATGGGGTAAGTAAAGAAGCCCAATATATACAAAGAAACGAATTAATCAAACAAGAGTTGTCACCAATAGCTAAACCCACCGCTGTATTTCCTACTTATCTTTATGAAGGAGGTGAGCTTTTTGTTTATCCTCAAACTATACAAAGTGGTATTACAGTATCTTATATTAGAACCCCATTAGATGTAGTATGGAATTATACTACTGGAGGACAAGGCCAATATATTTATAATGCTAATGGTAGTCAAGATTTTGAATTACATGTTTCAGAACAAACAGAAATAATATTAAGAATATTAGTTTATGCTGGAATAGTAATTGAAGATCCAACAGTAATTCAATTAGCTGCTGGGATAATACAACAAGAAGATCAAAATGAAAAATCATAATTAGATGGCACTTATAACAGAAAACAATACTCAATATTATGTTGGAGAACAATTATATCCAATTGATGGGGTTATAATAACGACTACTGGTCCTTTTGTAGCTACTTTTAATACGGATTTAATTTATTATACTAATGATACTACCGCATTAAATTTCCCTTTAAATAATTTTGATATGTTTTTGAGCGTAGACGGGGGGATTACTTTTACTCCTTATACTCTACAGGCTAATCCTTTATATGCTTTGCTTCCCGCAAATGTAGTAGGCAATACTATTACCCTAGCTAATCCATTAGTTGCTGGTAATGTGTTTATGATTAAACTAAGAGAAGAACAATTATGGGAAAATTATGGGGGTTATGCTTATATAAGTTTAGAAGATGTAATAAATAACTTTATGTTTGCCTATGTTGGTTATCAAAAGTTAATTCCTAATGTAGGAAGAAATGAAGTTATATTCCATGCTAAAAGAGGTTTACAAGAATTTAGTTATGATACTTTAAAAAGTATTAAGTCTCAAGAATTAACTATACCACCTTCTGGCCAAATTCCTTTGCCACCAGATTATGTAAATTATGTTGGATTATCTTATGTAGATGGATTAGGTGTTAAGCACCCCATATATCCTGCAGATAATTTAACATCTTCACCTTATCAAAGACCATTGCAAGATTCAGGCGGTATTCCTATATCAGATGCTAATATGAATATGATGGAAGGAACCTCTATAACTGATGCTAGATGGAGAGCTGCTAATACTAGATTAATTACTGGTAATTGGTGGATTAACTTTGCTTATAATACTGATGCATGGTTTGATGGATATCCTTACTTATGGTTAACTCAATTAGGACAAAGATATGGATTAGACCCACAAACTACTCAAATGAATGGGTGGTTTAATTTAGATGAAAGAGAAGGTAAAATTGCATTCTCTAGTAATCTAATCGATGGAAGAATAATAATTTTAGATTATATTTCTGATGGGCTTGCTTATGATGAAGATATTAAAATTCCTAAATTAGCAGAGGATGCCATATATGCATGGATAATTCACGCAATATTAGGTAGTAGAATTAATCAACCAGAATATGTAGTTGCCAGATTAAAAAAAGAGCGTAGTGCTAAATTAAGAAATGCTAAAATTAGACTATCTAATATTAAGTTAAATGAAATTGTGCAAGTAATGCGTAATAAATCTAAATGGATTAAACATTAATTAAATGCCAGAAATTAAAAATGCTTTTCTAAAATCTAAGATGAATAAAGACTTAGATGATAGATTAATACCAAATGGCGAGTATAGAGATGCTTTAAATTTACAAATAAGCAGATCAGAAAGCTCAGACGTAGGGGAATTTGAAACTATGTTAGGTAATACTTCCTTAGGTAATTTAATGCTTGGGTCTGCAATACCATTCATACCAGGAACTATTATTCCAGGCGATAAAACTTATATTGGACAAGTTATTGGCCAATATACTGATGAAGCTAATGGTAAAATATATACATTTAGCACTAGTAATACTGGCCAATTTACTCCTAATAATGGAGTAACACCTAGAGATGTCCAAGTATATACCAACCCTGCTTTTCCTGCTATTGGCTCTGAGATTAAATTATATGATGTTGCAGGGGTTCTTTTAGACCCAACAACATTAGGACTAGAAATAGGTATGTCATTATGGGGGGATGCTATTACCAATAACGGGGCAGCAAAACCAGATTTTGATCCTTATATTACTGAGATAGTAGCACCAACACCTGTGCCCACTGATGGATATATTAAAATAAGTTGGGACGCTGGTGCTAGTTTACCATCAGCAACTCCTTTTACAATTGGGTGGTGTAATAAAATTCATGTTTTTGATATACGTGCCCAAAGTTTAACTTTATTAGTTGAAGGTGGATTTTTAAATTTTAGTACTTTAAACAAAATTTATGGTATAAATTTACTTGAAGATTTATTATTTTGGACAGATAATAGAAATCAACCTAGAAAAATAAATATTAATTTAGCTAATCCAGACCCTATTCCCAATCCTATTTACTATACTAATGAAGATTCTATTTCAGTAGCAAAATATTATCCTTATGAAGCACCTAAAATATTAGAGCAAGTTTTACAATCTACTACGGATGCGTGGTTTATAACTAATCAACCTTCTTATTTACCAGGTGTGGGCTCTGAACCGAGGGGATGTGTATTAACTATGAATAGTACAGTGGATCCTAATATCAAAATTGGTGATATAGTAACTGGATTTGAAGCTAGAGATACAACAATATGGACTGGAGCAGATGCCCAACAAGAAGTTTGGAAAGTGACCACTATAGGTCCAACATTTCCATATGTGAACCCAAATGGTTTAGAATTAAACGATGATCAATTAGTAGTATATAATCAATTATATGAGCTACCTTATAATGTGCCAGCGGGTGCACCATTTACATATGAAAGAGAATTAACTTTTAGTCGTTCTACTCAAACTAATCAAGGAGATCCTGCTAATGAAAATTATCTTAGGACTATTATTAAACAGCCTGCAGTACCCTCATTTGTAATTGCAGGAGAGCCTATTAAATGTCTTTATAATCAAGCTGATGGTAATAATAGTTTTCCTTTGCCTCAAGTAGGTGATTTAGTTACCAGCCCTACTATTCAGGCTTATGATTCTACTGGGGCGATTGTTAATTTAGATTCCGGTACTATAACACCAGGATCAGACGCCAATGTTCGGATAGCAGCTATTAAAAATATTCCAGCACTTGCGCCTTATACCCTTGGTATTACTCTAACTAAAGATATAGAAATACTTGGGACTGCTAATGATGAAATAAATATAGGGAATAACCCCGACTTTAGAACTGATTGGGGAGGAGATCCTGATTTACTAGAAAATATATTTGTAAGATTTAGTTATAGATTCAAATTTGAAGATAATGAATATTCTATAATTGCTCCATTTACACAAACATGCTTTATTCCAAAGCAGCTAGGTTTGTTTGGTGCGGGGCAGCAATCGACTATAACTGACATGGACGATACTTTTAAATCTACTATTGTAAGTTGGTTTGAAAATAGAATCGATAATGTAGGATTAAAAATACCATTACCATTATTGTCTGGGCAGGGAAAAACTGATCAAGAAACTTTAGATTATTTAAGGGATAATTATAAAGTAAAAGCTATAGATATTTTATATAAAGAATCGGATGCCACTACAGTCAAAGTAATTGAAACATGCCCAGTAAGTGCTATTACCGTGAGTGATATTAATATAATTCCAGGGCCTTATAATGCTGCCAATGAAGATATAAGATATTATTATAATTTTGATTATAAATCAAGTAAACCTACAAAAACACTACCCGGAGATCAAACTACTAGAGTATATGACAAAGTACCAGTAAAAGCTCTAGGACAAGAAATAACAGGTAATAGAATAACTTATGGAAATTATTTAGAAGGATATACCCCTCCTACGGATATTAATTATGAAATAACTGTAGATAATAGAGCTGTTATTAATTTAGCAGATGAAACATATAATAATTATACTCAATATCCTAGTAGTACATTAAAGCAAAATAGAAATTACCAAGTTGGATGGGTCTTGGGAGATAAATATGGTAGACAGTCTTCAGTTATATTATCTACAAATGATGCACTAGAAAATACTAATGGTTCCACGATTTATGCACCATATAAATCTTATTCAGATGTACAAGCATTAACTACATATGAATGGTTAGGAGATGTAATGAGAATGAAAATTAATACTGGTATAACCCCAACATTGCCTAATACTTCCACGGGTGAACCTGGAACTCAAAAAGCATATGAAAATACAACTGTAGACTCTATAACTATTTCTGCAGCGGGGACTAATTACCCATTAGGCATAACAACTACTACTTATAATAATGGACTTACAGGTGAAGGACCTGGGCTTGGTAGCGGGTTAGAAGTAGAAATAACTACTGTAAGCGGAGGACCTCCTGGCCCTATTAGTGGAATAAAAATAATAAAACCTGGAAATGGATATGTTGATGGACAATTATTAAGAGTTGATGGTGGCACTAATGATGCTATTATTCAAGTATCTGTAAATCCTCCTAATGTTTTAGGGTGGTATTCTTATAAATTTGTAGTTAAACAACAAGAACAAGACTATTATAATGTTTACTTCCCTGGTTTTAGTAGAGGATATCCTAATCCTAAAGAGAGTATTATCAATTATGATGGAGGTGCTGGAACCTTAGAATATGGTGAAGATGCAGGTGAAACATCTTTTACTGTATTATTAAGTGATAATATACAAAAAGTACCAAGAAATTTACAAGAGATAGGCCCTAATGATAAAATATTTAATAGTTCTGTAGAATTATATGGTAGAGTAAATAATCCAGATAATTATAACATTGGCCCTGGTCTTGCACCTATATGGAATTCTGATGGAGAACCTTGGAATTGCCAATACTATCCTGGGCGAATAAATGATACGGTGGTGCAAATTAGTTTGATTGGATTAAATGGTTTTGAAATTGCTAATTCACCTTTTAATAGCGATGCAGTCTTTGGTGCTTTTAATAATCAATACCAGTATGATGCCGGAGGTTTGCAGGTAGTAGCATCCCCTCCACAATTACCTTACGGAGGTGCTGGGGGAAATGCTGGCGGAAAAAATCAAGCATTTTTTGGAGTTGAAAAAAATCCATTAGCTATAGAAATAAATGTAGGTAGTAAAGAAAATCAGGAGAATCTTAATGATGCAGTAGGACCGCAAGCTGCCGGTATATATACTTTAGGTGCTCTGGTAACAACTGCGGCTGGCACAGGAGGACCAAATTTTCCTATGGTAGCTTCTATGAGACCATTTTTAAGTGTATCTGAAACAGCCCCTGTAGTAAGTGAATTACCTTTATTTTGGGAAACGGGAGATACTGGAGATATAGTGGCATTAAATAGAAGAGTTAATGATCTTTACGGAGGAGTTATAACTAGTGAATTAGGGGTTTCATTTTTTGATGAAGGCACTGCGCCTCTAACAATAATTACACCTAATTTTAATTTCTTAGATTCTGCAGGATCTCAAATAACAGCTGATATTACGGTTACAAATTATACAATAACAAATGGGGTGGGTGATGATGTAACAAATCGATTTAATTTAAATGTTCTTCCACTTGGTGAATTTAATATTGAAACTGCAGCCGCGGAATATTTTTGGTATGGATTGAACTCTTTTACTGAGGATGTTTTTACTATAACATTCAACACGTCATGGACCCCATCAGGTGCGCCAGTTCCTATAACATATAATGATACTATTACAGGTAGTACATTAAAATTAACCAATCTGGCTCCTTCGATTACAAGCCCGGATTGTGGAGGAACATATCCTGCAACGGGTAGTTATACTCCAGCCCAAGAAATTTTTTATACTTATGAGGCAATAAATGGATCTCTCCCTGCGGGAGGAAATGATACAAGTGATATATATTTTAAACTAGAAAATACTGCCTTTACTCCATTAGTACCTTTTACTACTACAGATGTAGTTTTTGAGTTAGATAGTGTAAGTGGTGTTTTAAAAGTCTTGAGCGGAACCTTAGAATATGGAGATTATACTATTTCAGTAAGAGTAACAGATGCTACTGATTCAAATGGGGTTAGTGGTACAGGTTGGTTGCAATCAGCTCTTTGTAATATTATATTTACCGTGGGATATGCTCATGCTGCTAAAGCGGTTTGTGCGGGTAGAGATCCCTCAGAGAAAACCCCGGCATGTTCAGAATCTATTCACTATTATTTTGGATCTGAAAATTACTTCTCTTCTCTTGGAGCTGGAACTACGGGTGTATTTCCTTCTACTGGTATTGAAGCTACACAATTCTATAATGTTAAAACAGTTGGTTTTAATCCTGGTGGTGGTTTGGGGTGCGCTATTCCAGGAAATCCTTGGCCCGCATCCTATAGTACAGCAGAAGTAGTACCTACATCAGGAATAAAAATTACAATTAATTTTGAAAAAACTCTAACTCCAGTTAATGTAAATTATTCAACTAATTATACTATCTTATGGAGGCCTACGCCAAGTAGTCCATGGCAAGGAGCAACACCTATTGGGAGTGGAGCTTTTGTGTCACCTACCCTCCCAGGGGTTACGATAGACACTCTTCTTGGAGAATATGCTGCAGTAGCCGGATCACTTCCAGATTTTATTACACCAAGAGTATATCATTTTAGTGATGCAGGAGAATATTCAGTAATTTGTAAACCTATAACGGGTACTGGTTGTGGCGGCGCAACTCTTAATAATATTTCTTTTTTCGCTGACTGGGAGGATTTATATTATCCTGATACAGGTGGATTATATGATCCATGTGCTGATTGTATTGGTATAGACTAAAAATAAAGAAAAACAAGTAATTATATAAATATGGCCCTTACAGTAGAAGTTCAATATTCTAATTCCTTCATAATGAAGAGATTATATAATTTACCAGGAACCACTGTAGGAACCCCTAGAGCTCCTGGTGGTTTTCAAACTGAAGAAGGATATAATCAACCTAGTATTAAAGATGACTGGTATCTTGAAGAAGCTCGCGTACGCGGGGGATATAATAATGTCCCTACAGATTATGGAGTTAAAGCTTATATAACAGAAGACGAACCTACCCAACAACGTTTAGGTAATAAATTAATTTATTCAGGAATATATAATTCTAGAACAGGGGTTAATCAAACTAATCAATTTAGTATTGCTGAATCAATTACTAGAAGTTTAGATCCTATTGAAGGAACAATTCAGAAACTTTACGCAGAAGATACTAATTTATTAATATTCCAAGAAAAGAAAGTTAATAGAGCCCTAATTGATAAAGATGCAATTTATAGTGCAGAAGGTCAAGCTATAACTACAAGTGGGCAACAAGTCATTGGGCAATTTCAAGCCTATGGTGGTAATTTTGGTATTAGCCAAGATCCTGGTTCGTTTGCAGTATATGGATATAGAAAATATTTTACTGATAGAGATAGAAATGCTGTAATAAGGTTATCAATGGATGGTATTACCGAAATTAATAATTATGGCATGATTGATTGGTTTAGAGATAACTTAAGTAAGGTTACTACCCAAAATGGAGAAATTATGGGGGGATGGGATATGTATAATAAAAATTATACTTTAAAAATTGAAAATCGTACTACGACAGAAATAAATGATGGACAAAGAGTTCCTGTATTAAGTTTTGATGAAACAAGTAATGGGTGGACTGGATTTTATAGTTATAATCCACAACTTATTACTAGTTGTTTAGGACAATTTTATAGCTGGCAAGATAATCAAATATGGCAACATTATTCTAATTCCACAGCAAATAATTTTTATGGAATTTCTTACGATTCTACAGTACATTTAGTATTAAATCCGCAGCCTACTAGAATGAAAACTTTTAAAACAGTAAATTATGAAGGATCAAGCGGGTGGGAAGTAACAAACTTTTATTCTGATGAAACAGGATTTGATGATGTTACTGGAACTTGGACAGAATGGAATGACACGTCTTTATTTGTACCTAGTTATTTTGAAGGATTATATACAGATCCAGTAACAAACATTCCATATCATCAAGGATTTGATAGAAAACAAAATACATATATGGCTGCTTTAATAAATAATTCTGGCCCTAGACAAGGGGAGGTTATATTTGATGGAACCTCATCAACTGGTATAAAAGCTTTTTATGCTAATGTTATTATGAGAACAGATGGGACTACAGATCCAGGAGGCCAAAAACAATTATTTACTGTTGGTAGCCAATATAGTAATGAAGGAATAAATTAAATTAAATTAAATGGATATAAGAAATATATCTCCAGATGATTGGAATACACTAATCAAATGGGGAGTCAATAAAGATAAAGATCTTTTACCTAAAGATGGCACTGGTGGATTACTAGTACATTTAGAGAATATACCTATAGCTGCGGGTTTTATTTACTTAACTAACTCAAAACTTGCTTTTATAAATGATATAATATATGATAAAAATAAAGATGAAAAATTATTACATAATTGTTTAGATTTATTAATTGTAGCTTTTGAACAAAGTTTAAAAGAACTAGGATTTAAAAGTATAGTAGTTATAGGAAGAGATGAAATGTTAGACAATAGCTATAAAGCTTTAGGATGGAAAGAAGAGGAAACAATAAATAAATTAATTAAAAACATTTAATATGACAGGAGGTGGATTTATACAGGGTGGAATGCAAATCATGGCTGGAATGGACGCTATGTTTATGAATCAAGGAGCCCAAGAAAAGGCTGATGCGGCTAGAAATGCCATGAATGCTATTATAGAGGGTAGGGGTGACCCAGTTGATCCTTATACAGGTCATGCGGACCTTTCTGGGATGGCAACTGATTTGAGTAATAATATGAATAATCCTCTAGCTAATCTACAAGTAGCCACTCAAGCAGCTGAAATGCAGGCTGAGGAAGCAGATTTAGCTTTAGCCAATACATTAGACACTTTAAGAGCTACAGGCACAGGAGCTGGTGGAGCTACTGCTCTGGCTCAAGCTGCATTACAAAGTAAAAAAGGTGTATCTGCTAATATAGAACAACAAGAAGCTGCAAATACAAAATTAAGAGCACAGGGTGAAGCTAATCTTCAGGCTAGAGTTACTGCTGAGCAAATGAGAATACAAGGAATTAATATTGGTGAAGGACAAAGAATACAAGAAGCAAGAGCCGCGGGGAAAGCATTCACAGCACAAATGCAAGAAGAGAGGTGGAATAATCAAATAGCTTACCATCGCCAGCAAGCTAATCTGTGGCAAGAAGCTGCAGGTCTTGCAGGGGCTGATGCTACAGCTAATATTATAAATGGAATAGGAACTATGGCTATGGCTTTTTCTGATCGTAGATTAAAACAAAATATAAAATTAATAGGATATTCTCCTAGTGGATTGAAAATATATGCATTTGAGTATATTAATAAAATATTCGGCGAGGGGCTTTACCAAGGAGTTATGTCGGATGAAATTCCACAAGTAGCAGTTGCAAAACATATAGATGGTTATGACATGGTTGATTATTCTAAAATTGATGTTAAATTTAAAAGAATATAGTTATGGGTTTTTATACCAGTATTAGTGATAAACTTAATTTTCCAGCCCCCAGAAATAGAGGAGGATATAATGCGCAACAATTAGCATTACAAAAACAAATCCAACTAGATGCATCTAGCTTTAATAAGAAGGTGGATTCAATGAAAACCTATGCTAATGCACCACAATTTTCTGATCATGTAAAAGATTTTTGGGGAATTAAAATAAATGAATATAGTGATGCTCAAAACAGGTGGGTTAATGGCGATATGGACTCTACCGAGAGCAATAAAATCCAAGATAATATCAATAACTTATGGGATACTTGGAAAAAAGCTGCTCCTTATATAGCTGCTTTAGGGGCAACAGTTGAAAAATACGGGGGAGCAGGAGAACTAGATAAACTTAATGATCCAAATTTTGAAACCTTATTATCCCATATGCAAAAGAATAATGGTAGTGTTACTATGAAGAATGATGGTAGTACTCTCTATCTTTCGGGTCAAGGTGAAATTGAAGAAAGAGATGGGAATGGAGATCCTACAGGTAATATGTTACCATGGAATTATGATTTAGATTTAAATACTTTTTTAGAGACTATAGGGGTTGGAACATTTGAACAAGGCGATGATGAAACAATCTTTACAAATTTAAATAAAATAATAAGAAGAAAATCCACTTATAATTCTATAGATTTAGAAGGCACTCTTGATGCAGCAGCCGCTAATTCAAGCCGCACCTTTCCTGTACCTGTTATAGGATATGATAAGAAACCTACTGGAAAAAACAAAGATGAAACATTTGTAATTAAAGAATTATTAAAACAAAATCTAAATCATGGCGGACTTAGTCAAGTCGGGTTTGGAAATGTCCATAAAGGAACTACTATGTGGAGCGGAACTGAAGCGCAACCATCTATTATGAATTCATCAAACTTTGATTCCTATTATGCTAATGTAATATACCAAGATTACCAGCCGCACTATGATGAAAATGGTGAAATTGATTGGTTAATAGATTATGATGATGAGGGAAATGAAGTAAATAGAGTTAAGCCTTGGAACACCGCAGATAGTAGTCTATGGGATACTACTCGTGATAAACTAACTGAAGATGCATTAGCTACAACTAGATTAGAGAGTATGCAATTGATGGTAGAATTAAAAGATGGTAAACCGTATTTATCAGATGGTGTTTATGTAGATGGAGGTATTAATTATAAAGAAATTTTTGAAAATAAGTATAACGGTGATTGGAGAAGTTTTACAGCTGAGGGGGCAGAGGGTTATGAAATATCTGTTAATCCATGGGAATTTTTAAAAGGTACAACAGCAAATGCCGAAGGGGAATGGCAAAAGGCTAATGAAGTAGCAAATCCCGACACTTCTATTACACCACCACCTGAAAAATCGCCAATAAAACAAAACCAGCCTTTACCTATATCAGGCGCTCAAAAAATTGCATTAGGATATGATGGAGTAATTAGCAATACAAACCTGGTGGGGTTACCTGTTAATAAAACTATTACAAAAATAAACGATTTAACATATGAAGTTGAAGGCTTATCTGCTCCTTTAAGTGTTAGTCAATGGCTTGCAAATTCTAAAATTGGAGATGATAAAGTAAATATAAAATTATCACCGAAGAAGAATAATTCCTCTCATAGTTTTGATATGTATGTTTATCCTCACAAGGAAGGTGGTACATTGAGCAAGGCTGTTTTATCTAAATTAAAAGAGCAGGGTTGGTATATTAATTATAATAAAAAAAGCGCTGGGGTAGAACTTAAATACAATGGGGAGTTGGCCGCTGATTATAAAGGGAGTGAAATATGGAATGAGATTCTAAAAGAATTAAAGAAAATAGGAGTTAACGTAGAACCAAGAAGATAATTATGGAACAGGAATACCTAGACCCTAGCACTGGACATACATATTCTAAACAAGCTATGGATAGAATATTCTCTGAAGCTAAGATTGAGGGGGAAATTGATGCAAATGTTTCTTTCCAAGATTATATAACCTCTCAAGGGTTTAAAATTCAGGAGACACAGCCAAAAAAAGAATTTAAAAATATTTCTCGAGAAAATTTTGATAATGTACCAGAAGACGAGTTAATAGAGAGGCTGGAGCTGGTTTATGGAGATGATATTGAAATTAAACAGTCTCAACCTGGTTTAGATGCTATTATGGTAAAAGATAAGGTAAGCGGAATGTGGAAGAATATTGTTCTTGATACTCAATATAATCGCGATGGAGGTGGTATATTTACTTCAGTCCCAGAAGATTCCCCTGATGCTTATGAGACTTTTATGTCAATTTTAACTCAAATATCCCCAGGTGATATTGAAAAACTTGATGTTAGTGCAGAGCAACAAGAATTTTTAAAACAAAGATACTATACTAATGTAAAGAACCAGCAATTAAAAGAGGATTATAGCATGAATCTCGATGCTGTTGGAGCAGGAGTAAAAACTACCAAGGCTGGCTTGAATGATGTTGGGCAGACAGTATATCCTACATTAAATGGTCAGAAATTAAATTTTACCGAGCGAACAGATTTGCTATTTAATATAAAAAATAAAGCAGAGGGTTTATGGTTGGATGTTTTAAGTAGCCCAGAAAGTTATGGGATTAATCCAAATATTCTTGACCATATATCAAATATTGATGAGGCCTCCTTATCCCCTGAGCAGAAACAGGGATTTAATGATATAGTATGGGATTTATTAAATAAAAAATTAGGGAAAGATAATGGTCTTTTCATGGACGAAGAAACTTTCCAAGATTATTTTAGTGCATGGACCCCAGTCTTTGATATGGCAGAAACTAAAGTTAAATATAAAATAGCCCAAGAAAATTTTAATGCCGCGGCTAATGCAGGTACTTTGCCTGACGAAATGGGATTAGTACAAGCAATGGATACAGGGTTATATACTATGTTTACACAGGACAACCCTGAATTAATCCCACGTATTAACATTATAAAAAAATTAAACACTACTACATTTGAATTAGAAAAAATTTCTAATCAAATTCTGGAATTAGAGAATACCCAGAATCTTTCTGATAAAGATGCCAAAAAGTTAAAAGCCCTTTACAATTCTTATAATACTCATAAAGCCCAGTGGTTTAAAGATAAAACAGCATTAGATAAAGTTCCGGGTGATATATTACAATATAATTATAAAGGTGAAAGACCTGAGGACGCAGATATCGATGAAGTTAAATGGAAAAGATTACGAGCTGCTACAGAAGAAATTGAACAAGAAAATGGAATAACTAATATTAGTGAATTAACTAATCTGGCTGGGTATTATAAAAATTTACAGAAACAAAGATTATTAGAGCAGCAAGATGCTTGTAATACATTCTTATCTGTGGATTTAACTAAACTAAAAAGTAATTTAAACGATGGGCAGCCTAAAACAGCATATGATTATGATGCCAATTATTTAGTATATTCTCTATTAGAGGAAAAAGGATATGACGTGAGTGGCGATTCACTAGACATAACTTTAAATGAGTATTTGAATATAGTACGTCAACAAAAGGGGTTTAATGAATATCAAGCTGGCTGGCAAGCTGAATATTTGGATGAGGATGGTTTTTGGTTTGGCAGAGGTCCTGAAAGTGAATCTGGAGGATATGGTTTAGTATTTCCAGGATTAGGAGACGATGATATTAGAACTGCTGCTTTACATAATGAATGGATGATGGCGAACCAAGATAAGCTAGAGGTATTATATGAAAAAATAAATATACAACCTGACCTTAATAAACAAGAAGAAGAAATAGAACTTGGCGGGGAGACTGGATTTTGGGGTACTGCAAGTAATACAGCTAAATCATTTGGTCTTATGGGTATGTTAGATGAGACTGACAGAGAAATAGCAAGAGATGAAAATTTATTTTTTGGAGGTGGAAGTAAAGGCTTAGGTAAGAGTCGATATAAATTAGATACCTATAGGGATTTAATAAGTGAAATTAATGAGGTTAGAAGTGATGAAGGTATAACTCCAGTTAAAATTACTCCTGAAGAATTAGAGGCTTTGGCGGTAAATGTTTGGGGTGCTGAAGGATGGGGACAAACTGTTGGGGGATTTGCACCAGTAGCCGCTGATTTAGCGGTATCTTTTGCTTTAATAGAAAGTGGCTTAGGTACAGCCGCAGGTCTTGCTAATCTAAATAAATATAGTAGGTACGTACGCATGTATTTAAATGGATTAAATAAAACATCCACAGGGGTTAATAAGGCTATGTTCTATGTTATGACAGCTGCTAAAATGGAAGCTGAAACTCAATTAGCTGGGTTTAATACAGGATCTGGTGCTACATTTAGTATTTTTGGTAATGCGACACAGAAATTAAAAATCATTTCTAAATTGCGACCTAAGTCTGCTGCGATGATAGATATAAGTATAAAGGCTTCGCTTGGTGGTGTAGTCGCGACTGAAATTGCAACAGGTATTGTTGAGCCTATTATTCTTGATATAACTGATCAGGATTCTTTTAATCAATGGTGGCATCATCATTATGGGGATTTGGACGAGGTTACTCAAAGGGTAATAAAAAATGGTGTTCTATTTTGGGGATATGGAACGAAAGGAATAATGTACAAAACTGCAAAAAGGGATGCAGCAACTAGAACTCTATGGAGATCATCTCGTCAAAATAGTCGAGCTATAGGCGAGATTGAGAAAAAAATAAAAGAGTTAGAAAAGAAAGCAAAAGAAGATGAGTTGGGTCTATTTAATTTTAAGGATAAAATAAAGACATTAAAAGAAACAGTCCAAACTATTACAATAATGGAGGCCCAAAAGCAGGGGCTCGGTGATATGTCAGCTTTAACCTACAATGAAACGACGAAAGATTGGGATATAAATCCAGAATTTAAAACAAAAACACAAGACCTATTAAATGAAATGGCTAAAGAAGGGGGAAGTAAGGCCCCTACGGTAGAAATTGTAGAAACTTTAGGCACAGGAAATAAAGGGGCTTATGAATTTAAAGATAATCTTTTACAAATAAATCCCAAAGCTTTAAATTCACGGGGGCAATTGATATTCAACCAAGGTGTAGTGCCGCATGAAATGATTGTGCATTGGGCCGTAAGATCTCGTTTAGCAAATAATCCACAATTATTAGCTTCATGGACTCCAAAATTAAAAGAGAGTATTCAAGCTATTCTTAAAGATAAGCTAAGCGTTGAAAAAATAGATAAAGAAATTTTAGAGGCTTATGGTAAATGGAATGAAACTACCGGTAAATGGGAGATGAATGAAGGATTAAAAGCCGAAGAACTATTAGCTTTTTATGTAGAGTGGATGGCTAACCCTGTTAACTATTACAGTACTATTGGAAATAACTTTTTGAAAAATCAAAAAAATGAATTCCTAAATATATTAGAAGGATCTGGTTTAAAGAAATATACTGAAAAAAGTATTGCGCAATTATCTAGTGTTGAGGCTCTTGAAGTTATGGCTAGGTTAGCAAATGAGATGACATTTGGAAGAAGTGGCGGGTCAAAAATTAGAGTAGCTCAAAACTTAGATCAATTAAAAGACCCATTATTAGAAACTAGAATTTTAGAGGAAGGTCAACCAAAACCTGGAGAATATAAAATATTAGACATAAAAACAAGTTCTAAAGAATTAGGTTCAGAGGTTAGCAAAAAACTGAAAGATATTGCTACGCGTAATAAAATTCAAGAAGATAAGATAATAAACGAGGGCGCATGGAAACTTAGTGAAGTAGAAAATATAGAATTAGCTAATGAAATTAAAAATACTTTAATAGAAAATAATCAAGGATTAGTTGAAATGTTAGCCAATAGAGCTTATAATAATCCCAATATTGCTGGATTAGAAGCTGGTTTAAAAATTCCTTTAAAAGATTGGAGACAAGGATTTAATCAGCAATTAATAGAAATGATTAATAGCTATGAGCCTATTCCACAAGATGGGAGCTCAAAAGGGAAGCAAGTGCCATTTGGTGCATATATTGCGAAAAACTTGCCTAGAAGATATGGAAATATATTAGCTGCAGAAAAAGGTAAAACACCGGAAAGTGGAGGTAGAATAACTAAAGATATAATAGCAGAAACTGCTACAACAGAGTTAGCCGGGGATTTAATTCTAGCTAGAGAGCTTAATATTAAAAATGAAGTTTTAACAAATTTTGAAAATAAATTAAAAGAAGAAATTGATTTAGCTGCAGATTTAGATTTATTATCTTATGAAAAATTTAGAACCACATGGCCAAAAGGTATAGTTAACGACATATTTGGGCGTACTCGTGAACAAAGAGAAAAATATATTAGAGATAATGCTGAAGCTTTAATGGCTTCCTTCCCAGACTTAAACCAAAATGTTAGCGGAAAATCGTTAGGGGTTGGAACTAATGTACTTAATTTTATGTATGGTGAAGGGCCAAGAGCTAAAATGAGCGAAGGCGCTGGTGGGGCTGGATTAAATTTAAGAGAAAAGCAAACCCGTACTCCTCAAGAACTTATTGATTTCTTAGGACTTAATATAAAGCCAGGACAAAAAGGATATACAAATTCACAAGCTAAAATTAAAGGTGTTATTAATTTAGCTATGCGTGGACTAGCTAATCAAATATTACGCGACCCATCTAAAACAAAACTCCAAGAGTCTTTAACAGATTTTTCTGTATTAGAAACCAACGTGCGTGAAGCATTAGAAGTTTGGTCTAAAAGAAATCAAACAGAATTAGAATTAGTTGAACAAGGGAAGTTAGAGAAAATAAGAGAAAGCGATTTAAATATATTAGAAAAGCGAGTTGATAAGGAAATTAATAAATTCCTAAGAGAAGCTAAAGCTAGATTAAGAGATGGTTTATCTGGAGAATTATATTCTAAAGATTCCAAGATTTTAAATCAAAGGGCTTGGAATGAGATTAGAGATCAAAAACCCACTAACTTAACAGAATTAAGAAATATTGTTGGCAAAGAGGAATATAAAGTCCTTAGTAGTTTTGCCAAATCTATTTTGAAAGAGGTAAGGAATATGTTTAAGGGGGACATGAACGCTAGAGATAATTTATATATCCTGAGACAAGCTATGGAATTAAATATGTCTGTAAGTAGATATAAAAAAGAATATATGGATCAGATCGGGGGTTGGACAGCCTTGTCTAAGGAATTAAAAACTACTGATACCACAATTCCCTCACTAGCACATTCTAAATCTGCATTAGAGTTTTCTAGAGCTTTAATAAAAAAATTACCTGCTTTTGGAAATTTACCCAAAGATATGCAAGCTACATTTATGAAAACATTTGGATTTGGGGATCATAGTGGTGGTTTTGTAGTGAATGGTAAAAAGTTTAATTTAGAGGCTCACGGCTTAAGCAGGGGACAATATAGTGAATTAATGACCGAGGTGTTTGGTCCTGGGTGGCAAAGTAACAAAGCTGTTCCACAACATTGGAAAAATGCCTATTCGCCTGGTAATTGGGGTAAAGCTTTAAATACTCGGATTGCTAAAATTCTAAAATCTAATAAAGACCAATCTATTAAATTCCAAGAAATAGAAAATCTTTTTAAAAAGGAAGGTATAGATTTTGATGCTGCGGTGCAATCTAATTTAAATGTATTAAAAGATACCTATGTGGCTATTGGAACTCTCGCATTAGAAATGAAAAATGAAGGTAAATCTAATACGGAAATTTTACAGAGTATTCAAGATTTCTTTAAAGTTCAAACTAATAGAAGTGGTGGGATATTAAAAACTTTAGTACCAGTTTTATTTTTAGATATACTACCTAAAAAAGGCAAAAAAGGACAGTATGCAAAAAAATCAGAAAATTATTATACAGAACACATGCGTGAATTGTTTAATGCTAATAAACAATTTATACGTCATACTAAAAAATTATTAGAAGGTAATATTAAACTAGACATATATAATAAAAGGTTAGATAGAGGGATTCAAGATTTAATGCAGGGTTTAATTAGTGCGCGAACATCTGAAATAAAAGATGCACCAGGTAAAACTTTTCAATGGTATTATGATCCTATATTAAGTATAACTATGGGTGGTAAACGAAGTCTTAAAAATACTATAAGTTTATATGAAAATAATATTTATAACCCCACTACTCTTGTAGATATGGTTTATGATACAGGGTCAAGATATGCAATGGATATAATTAATAAGACTCCGGGTAAAGATTTAACTGCTATTGGAGTTCAAGTTAAAACTCAAATGCAAAATCCTAAAAATTATGATGCAGTTAATAAGAAAGCATCAAAATTATCCACTTATGCTGGTATGAATTATAGTAAAGATTTGAGCACAGGAGAATATTTAGGACAATTAAAAAATAGAGATAAATCTTTAGAACTGGCTAGAGAAATTAAAAAGAAGACTAAAGGAATAAGTGTATTTGATTTTGATGATACACTGGCTAAAACTAAATCTAAAGTTATAGTAAATCTACCATACTATGCACCTGGCAAAATGACTGAGTCGCAGATGAGAATAAGTCCTGCGGAATTCGCTAAGAGATATTCTGACTTAGAAAGTATGGGGGCAAGTTTTGATTTTAGAGAATTTGAAAAAGTAATTGGAGGCACTAAAGGTCCTCTATTTGATTTAGCAGTTAAGCGTCAAGGAAAATTCGGGACAGGGGATATTTATATTTTAACAGCTAGACCTCAAGCAGCATCTCCTGCAATACATGCATTTTTAAAGGGGATGGGTTTAAATATACCACTAGAAAATATAGTAGGATTAGAAAATGGCGCACCTAAAGCAAAATCTGATTGGATACTTAAAAAAGCAAGTGAAGGATATAATGATTTTTATTTCGCAGATGATGCTTATAAGAATGTTAAAGCTGTTCAAGATGTATTAAGTGTTATAGATGTTAAATCAAAAGTACAACAAGCCTTAATGTCTAAAAATCTAAATAATGAATATAATAAAGTTATTGAAGAGTCATTTGGTGTAGAAAAATTTAAAGATTATTCTCAGACTAAGGGGAGAACAGTGGGTGCTAAACATAAAGAATCTTGGTGGTTGCCAGCATCAGCTAGTGATTTACCATTATTAATGGATAGAATTGCAGGTAAAGGTAAACAAGGTGATGCACATCAAAAATTATTTAAGGAAACTTTATATGATCCTTACGCCCAAGCTGAAATGAATATTACTGAAGCTAAGTTAAGTATACTGCGAGATTTCAAAGAATTGAAAAATCAATCCTCAAATGTTGTTAATCAATTAAAAAATAAAGTTGGTGATTATTCAGTTGAACAGGCCCTTAGAGTAAGAAATTGGGATATATTAGGAATTGACATTCCAGGTATTAGTGCAAGAGATAAAAAAATGCTAGTTGATCATGTTAATAAGAATAGCGAATTAGTAGCTTTCGGAGATCAAATTATTAGTATGCAAAAAGGTGTTTATAATAAGCCTGGAAGATATTGGGAAACGGGTAATTTATTAATAGATATAAATAATACAATTAAGGGTGATTTAAGAGATCAATACATGAAACAGTTTAATGATAATGTAACTGATATATTTACCCCTGAATTTTATAATAAACTAGAAGCAGTACAAGGGCCTAAATATGTAGAAAGTTTAAAGCATATATTAAGTAGAATAAAGCGCGGAAGTAATAGAACAGGTAAGGAAAGCAGAATAGAAACTAAAATGCTTAATTTCCTTAATAATGCTACCGCTGGTATTATGTTTTTAAATACTAGATCTGCCATATTACAAACTATTTCTAGTTTTAATTATATTAACTGGACAGATAATAATCCATTCAAAGCTGCAGCTAGATTTGCAAATCTTCCTCAATATGTTAAAGACTGGAATCGATTAATGAATTCTGACTGGGCTGTTGCCAGAAGAAAAGGAACTAGAATTAATATACAAGAGGCAGAGTTAGTTGAAGCTTTAGAGGGACAACAAAATAAAGGAGACGCATTATTGGGATATATATTAGAAAAAGGGTTCATTTTAACCAAAATGGGTGATACATTTGCCACAGCTACTGGTGGTGCAACATTTTATAGGAATAGAATAAATTCTTATAAAAAACAAGGAATGAGTGAAAAAGTAGCAGAGCGTCAAGCTTATGAAGATTGGGTAGAATTATCCGAACTTAATCAGCAATCAGCACGAATGGATAAAATTAGTATGCAACAAGCGACTCCATTGGGAAGAGTTGTTTTAGCGTTTGCCAATACACCTATGCAATATGCACGATTACAAAAAAGAGCTTATTTGGATTTAGTAAATAATAGGGGTGATGCTAAAACTAATATATCTAAAATTGTTTATTATGCATTTGTTCAAAATTTAATATTTAATGCAATGCAAAATGCTTTATTTACAGAAATTTATGATGAACCAGGTGTTTCTGATGATAAAACTATAAGAATTGCAAATGGTATGGTAGATGGAATATTAAGAGGTGGTGGTATATATGGGGCTGGAGTTAGTACAATTAAAAATACGGCTCTAAAATTATATAATGAAAGCCAAAAGAAAAGATCAAAGTATAGCAATGCGGCTTGGGAAACATTAGGTATTTCCCCTCCTTTAAAATCTAAAGTAAGTAAAGTAAGAAATGGGTTTGCGGCTTTAGAATATAATATGAAAGAAATTAAAAGTAGTGGATTTGCATTGGACAACCCTGCATATTTAGCAGCTGGGAATTTAACAGCTGGATTTACTAATGTACCATTAGATCGTTTAATAATAAAATTACAAAATATTCAAGATTCTTTTAATGAAGAATTACAATGGTATGAAAGATTATCTTTATTAGGTGGCTGGCCAGAATGGCAATTAGGTATTGATGATGGTAAAACTGCTAAATATTTTGGCGATGATAGTATAGAGGATACTACTAATAAAAAAGAAAAGAAAATTATGAGTCAAGCAGATCTTGATTTATTATTTAAAATTAATAATCCATAATTATGAAAGATAAAATAACCAAATGTATTGATAAAATACAAGAAGCATGGAATAAACTAATGTATAAGTTAATGTTTAAAAAATATAAATAATGAGATCATTCTTACTAGCCATTTGTTTGCTTATTACGTTTAATGTAAGTGGACAAGAAAAAGAAAAAGGAAAATTTTTTAAAGATGTTTATAAAGAATTATTTAAATACAGCACTATTTATGTAGCTGGTAATGCTAGTAACTCTTACGAGACACAAAGACCTTCATATTTTATTAGGACAGATCCTGATAATTTATATGCTGTTCCTGAAGTTATAGATAATACAATTTATCATCCTTTTGATTATAGATATGGAATTGGTATTAGAAAACTAGCCAGATTTGATTATGAAGTTAAGGGTGCTAATTTTTATAATGGCACTGAAAATAATGTGGCTTTATCCGCACCAACAGCAGCTGTTAAAGGTTTAGAATATCTAATTCATTATGAAAAAGAAAGAGAAAGAGGGGAAGAGTTTATTAATGAAAGATATTTTATTAGACATACTGGTAAGTATCATATAGCTAAAGTAGAAAAGAGAACACAAGGGAATGTGGGTTTCGAATACTCTTCTGGAGAAGCAAGAGCTAGACTACCTATTGGGAAGAAATTTAGTATATCTGCAGGCGCTATATATCGTACTCATCAAAGATCTTATGGATATAATCCAGTAGAAATATGGTTGAACGAAACTGATGAAAATGGAAACGCTTTAAATCCTTGGTACACATTAGGATTTGAATATGGTTATACAGATCATTATACGTCATACAGTATGGATGGTTTACCAACTGTTTATGATTGGATTTGGATGGACTCTGACGGCAATGTTGTAGCTTATGGAGATAAAGACTTTAGAGATAGAGTGATGCCTGATTTAATGAACAGATATAATAATGAAATATTTGACACCTTAGACCCATACGGTGAGGTTGCACCAATCGTCGGTTTTGACTATTATCATTATAAAAATAATTTCTGGCTACACACTTATGGGAGCTGGGTTCTTCCATATCATCACTATATAAAAGGCGATGAAGATTTTAATTATTTAAATAGAAATAATTGGGGTGTAGGCGGATTAATAGAAGATTCAGAATTAGAACAATGGAGTGATTATAATGCCGGTATAATGTTTGGATGGAAATTAAGTAAAAGTATTGGTGTATTTGTTGAAGGAGAATATACTAAATTCTGGGATTCAGAAATATATAACAGTTCAGTTGGACTGAACATAACACTAAAATAAATGAAATCATGGAAGAATTTTGCATTTGTGGTTGTACTAACTGCCCTAATAATTAGTTGCGGTAGTTACAGACAAGCACCAGAAGACACAATTAAAGTACTAGCAGTTACATCTAAAGGAGATACTATTCAGCTAGATGTTAACTCGCTAAGACCAAGAGTATACCAAACCATATACCATAGCTATCCTTATTATTATAATTATTGGAGACCATCTCCTTTTTATAATACAGGTAATTATTATTATCAAGGATATAGTGCTCCAGTATATAGACCTAGTAATAGCAATAGCAATAGTAATAGCAACCAATCTAACTCTAGTTCAGGGTCAGGGCCTAATACGTCTTCACCTATTCTATCTACACCACCTTCAAAACCACCAAGTAATACTAATCAAACTAAAGGAGGAAAAAATGGCTAAACAAATAGGGGAAGATACTAAGGTAACCCTAGATCTTAAAACTATTGGAATGATAGTTACATTTGTTATAACTATAACTGGTATGTATTTTGCACTACAATCAGATATAGCTAGAGCAATGGAATT
>Ga0208790_1000139_pt1 | contig 38835 bp, 35 predicted proteins | sample 10_taG_FD_184083 | JGI IMG/M metagenome (GOLD analysis project Ga0208790, IMG submission 184083) | Marine viral communities from the Subarctic Pacific Ocean - 10_ETSP_OMZ_AT15264 metaG (SPAdes) (version 2) | ecosystem: Environmental > Aquatic > Marine > Oceanic | place: Pacific Ocean | collected... | reverse complement strand
GGGGCGTTTTTCGTGTATTATAGGTATATGGGAGGGAAATTCCCGAAACGGGTTGTCCCAGCAAGTCAGTTACAGCAATGTGACGCTCCCAGCAATTTCAATTCAATTTCAATTATGCAAACCATCAGACAGTACACAGACTCAGAAAAGCAGGTTATCAAATCTTTCTTTACTGACGTTGAATGGGATGCCATTGATTCTTCACTCTCAGACTATCAAGACTATGGAGACGAAGCAACAGAATTAATGGTTTCAATCTCAAACAAGATGTACGATTTGTTCAACCCTAAGTATCAGGATGAGAACCGTCACCCTGACTCCGGCGCAAACTAACTGCGCCTTTTTTCTATTCATTTTTATTATGGAGGTTTATGCCTAAATTCACAATCAACAACAAAGACTACTCACACAATGAGTTAAACACCATGTATGATTTCTTCACTGATGAACAGTGGAACATCATTACTTCTGCTCTGGATGAGTATAGACAGTCAGGAGAAGTTGTCGGTGTTGATGTTCAACCAATCAAAGACATTCGTGAGGTAATGTTTGAACTATTCAGAGGTGCATATTAATGAAAAACTTACACATCACACACCCTGAAGACTTAACATTTGACGGCAAAGAGTCCGTACAAAATGTTATTGAAGTCATGCGTTCTGCATTCAATGATTATAATCAAGAAGAGAATGTTATCTCTGTTAAGTATGATGGAGCACCTGCAATTGTCTTTGGAAAAGATGTAACTAATGGCAGATTCTTTGTCGGCACGAAATCAGTTTTCAACAAAGGAATTAAGAAGATATGTTATACAAATGATTGTATTGATTACTATTACTCAGAGAAGACAAATTTACGTAATATCTTAAGACTTTGCCTCAAGTATTTGCCTAGAGTTGCTGGTATTTACCAAGCAGACTTTATAGGGCAAGGTGATGGCGACACAACCACATTTACACCTAATACGATAACATATAAGTTTGATAATGCTCCGACTGAAAATATCATCATGGCAGTGCATACTTGCTACGTAGGATCTGATTTTGATGATATGATTGCAGTACCTCAATCATCACTAACTATGTGGGGACTAAATGTAAAATGGGTTGATGGTACAGTTAGTATCAATGAACATTTCTACTTTGAGGAAGCATTTAAATATTCAATGGATGCAATCGTTGATAAGTTAGAGTGCATGAATGATGATGATTTCCCCGTGTTTAAGACTAAGATAGCAAAGACACGGTTGATGACACTTATCAACTCATATATCCGTGATGGAAGAATACTTAATGCAGAAGATTTAAGCAAGGAAACTGGTATTAAATTTGATGTATTTGAGTTGTGGGAGTTAATAGCAAACGCTAAAATGGTGTTGCTTAATAGATTCGTTCCTTCATCAAATGTAGAATGCTTTGTTAACAATAGTCCTGTTAATCATGAAGGCATAGTTGTTACTAACATAGAGCATGTTATGATGATTAAGTTAATAGATAGATATGAGTTTTCACGTGCTAATTTTAACAATAAAAAGTTTGCAATGGCAGCATAGGTAGACAGTTTGCAAAGTGCACACCAAACCCCCACAAGGGGTTTTTTTCATGGTATTATAATAGTATAAACAAGCAAAGGAATCATCCTCATGCAACTAACACCAATCGCAGCAAATCAGACTTCGGTTACGTTTAACGACGGCACCGAAGTTTTTTTTAGTTATAAAACACCAGTCGCCGCATATTTACCTGAAAAAGGTTATGTTAAGACAGAGAAGTTTTACTCTGTTACTACATCTAGGCACATTAATAAGTACCTACCAACTAAAGATGTTCCACAAGTAAGTGAAGAGTTTCTAGTACAACTATCAGGAGATAATTGATAATGAATAATATAGATTTTCTATCTAATGTGTTACGTGATTATTGCACATTACACAAATTAGAGTATATTTCAGCAGATGAATTACTCTATGAAAGTGATAACAATTCAGATATGGATTGCCATACTAAGTTAACATCAGAGCAAGAAGAATGGTTATCATGTTATATCAATGTATGGAACACAATTCAGGAGGTTAATTAACAATGAGCACAATACAATATGCCTGGGGTGAAGAACAAACCGCAGGAATTCCTCAAGTTGATGTTAAACTAACAACAGATGAATATGAGGAATTAATTCAACAAACTCAGGAGAAATGCAAAGAATATAGTGATGATGAGACATCAAGATTTTATTCTAAGTTATTAGGTAAACTTTTAATCCTTGCTAATCAATGAACACTATTTTACGATATTGGTTTCCACATGAACAATTTGCCCGCAAACTCTCCTTCAAAACTTATGAACTTGCCCTCAAACAAATCGAATACTTTAACACAATCGGAATCAAAAGTGAAATCCAATGTTATTAACGAGCACATGAAAGTTTATTCTTCTTCAATGTATACGGACATCCTCGAATATTGGGAGAATATTAACGAGTATTTTCCGAGTTAGCGCCCCTAAAATATAAAACTTTAAAATGATATTTCCATCTAGTTTCTACGAAAACCTTGCTAATTACTCCAAACAAATGAACAACGAAGACGCTGCAATCCTTCATTACCAAGCAACAGAAGTAATGGAATTATTAGAGGACTCTGTTTCATACTTATGCGACGAACATTTCATGTCCGGTGAGAAAGCATGGGTAATGATTAGAGCACTTGCTGATGTAAACCTAGCAAACTTTCCTGATGAAGAATGATAACAACTATGCTGAATGTGTAGACTACTTAGTATCAACAATGCCCTCTCAATCATCCCCCACAATGTCACAACCAACTGAATTAAGTTCAATCCTTAAAGAGATAGAAACCCAAGCAAAGAAACCGCTAGAAGAGCAACTAGAAGACTTGAAATTAGCAGGTGCTAAATGTATACAATCATTAGATAATATACTCCAACATCTTAATACTTTTGATGCTAAAGATGTTACATGTAATATAGATGATAAGGAAGTAAATTGCGAGACTTGGGAAGAGAATCACTATTGACTTTTGCACCGTATTGATATATAATTTAGATATCCAATTCATTTCGTTATGTATGAACCAGAGGTTGGAGATTATGTCATTTGGGAATCAAACAACTATGATAAACATGATGAAGGTTGGGTATATTTTAAATGTCCAGAAATGATAGAAAATGTAAAAGAAGGTTTACAGAGATATATTACAATAGAGACTGCAATCCGTCCACGTCCGATATGTGAAACTGAAGAGAAATTAAACCCTAAAATGAGATCCCCAAGACACAAATATGTCCATACATTGTTGTTATGTTTTCAACCAGATTGGGACAAATTAAAGTATATCCATTCTCGCCCTAATTGCAAATCAAATGAATACTTTAACCGATTCAAATAACAACGAGTTCAATGTTAACAATGTCATGGGTGATTGGGACGGGTTAATTTATACTTTTTGTTGGAAGGCACATGATAACATAGTGAATGGATTTATACCAGAATATTGTATAGAATCATGGGGTAAAAAGAACACGGTAATGTTAATGGAAATGTTCGAAGATTACAATTATAATATAACATGCAGAGAACACAAATTAGAACCACAATTTATCAACAATGCTTAAAGAGATTGCAAAAACTTGGATGTATGCTATAGGCGCATTTTCTGATGATAAAACACACAAATACGATAACACAGTTTGTATCATTAGAACGTTTATATTAGCGACTTATCTAACAACAAACACGGTGATAATTGCAGGAGTTATTAGACACTGGAATGATGGGATTGAATCCCCCTATGTAACAACCTATCCACAGAGATTGCTTGTGGAAAACTAACACTTTCTGTGGAAAACTATTGAAAATAAGGTATTAAATAGTAATATAAATAGGAAATGCTTAATTATAACGTTTTCCACAAGTGTGTTGAAAAGTAATAATAATGTGTGGAAAAGTATGAGAGAGTTAGAGTTACTTTAAGTCTTATAATTGTCTGGTTTTGTTGTTATCTTAGCGAGCATAACATAAGAGCGGATTGTTGTCAACTATCAGCGTTACGGTTATTAACACTGAGGGGGTTGCAATTTTCTCAATTTCAGTGTATAATTAAGTATGACAGTCTCTCGAAGGGTTATGCACAACAACTCTGCGCCTAATTTGCAGCGGATTCGTGTTACTTTGGATTTTGAAGTTGATGGGAATTCTTTTAACCCACATCAGATAAATTACCACTCCTTATTTGATATAAATGAGGAGAAAGAGAAACTAACAGTAACCGTCGAGAATCTGTCAGTGGACGTTGATACTTTATGGGAGCAGTCTTATGCAGCAGAATGTAAACAACTGTAATGACACTATGTAACACTTAGATTGACAGATTAGCAGTGTTATGTTATAATCAGTAATCGGCAGTATGGCGCGTTTCGTTGATGCCGGCGCGGCGCGCGATGCGATCTAAAAAAGTACCTAACTCTAACCTACAAAAGTCTGCTTTCGACATATAATTTTTCTCCGCAAATTTTTTTCTCTATATAAAGTCGCCCCATACAATTTTTATGTACAGATTTTTTCGCCCATGGGGTTTTTACGAAGACCACTTTGAAGAACGTCGCGAGGATAATAGTAAGTATAAGTTAAAGAGGTTAGTAGTGCATGCTAATCAGAAGATGAGTTTACAGTATCATTATAATAGAAGTGAGCATTGGGTAGTAGTAAAAGGTGAGGGACAGGTAGTTATAGGGGAGGAAACAATAGAAGCAAAACCAGGGATGTCCTTTTTTATCAAACCAGAGCAGCACCACAGAATTATAGCAGGCAAGACAGGCCTAACTATTATAGAAGTACAGATGGGGAAAGAATGCGAAGAGAAAGACATAGTAAGAATAGAAGATGATTATGACAGAATTTGAATATCACATTTATCAGAAACAGGATGTCCTCTATCACTCACTAAGTGAAGAGGACTTTCAAGTAAGGTGGAATAGGTTGCAAGGAAAAGAGGGAGTATCGTATATAAGAATGTTAGCAAATGAATATAGTGGTGGTAACCTTGGTGGTGGGGGAAGTACTACAGATGAACCTTCGTATTAGTTGACAAAACACATACATAGCGTGTATAATGATAGTGATGAGTTACTAATTTATGGCAAAAGGTTTTACTGTAAAAGCAGCTGCTCCCAGAAAAAAGGAAGATGAATGGGATATTGCTGCTATTAAAGAACGAATGAAAGGTAAGAAGATAGTCTTCTGTTTACCTGGTAGAGGGACTTCATACATCTTCCTGAAGAACTTCGTACAATTGTGTTTTGACATGGTTCAAAACGGGATGAGTATTCAGATTAGTCAAGATTACTCATCTATGGTTAACTTTGCACGATGTAAGGTATTAGGTGCAAATGTATTAAGAGGACCACAACAAAAACCATGGGATGGTAAATTAGAGTATGACTATCAGTTGTGGATTGATAGTGATATTGTCTTTGACTCTAACAAGTTCTGGCAGTTATGCGATTTAGCAGTTCCTGCAGAAGGTGAAGAGAGAGGTATCACTGGTGGATGGTATGCCACTGAGGATGGAAAGACTACTTCCGTTGCACACTGGTTAGAAGAGGACGACTTTCGTAAGAACGGTGGTGTTATGAACCACGAGACTGTTGAAAGTATTTCAAAGCGTAAGAAACCATTCACTGTGGATTACACTGGGTTTGGTTGGGTTATGATTAAGAATGGTGTTTTTGAGGATGAGAAGATGACTTATCCGTGGTTTGCCCCTAAGATGCAAGTCTTTGAAAGTGGTGCAGTACAGGACATGTGTGGAGAGGACGTTAGTTTCTGTTTAGATGCTATCGAAGCAGGATATGAGATATGGTGCGATCCTCGGATACGTGTAGGACATGAGAAGACGAGGGTTATTTAATGGCACGAGTAAAACAAGGATTACTAGGAACGACTTATGTTGACTCTATCCCGAAGAAAACTCGACAGGGAACAGGGAAGCATACCAAGTATGCGCCCTCTTCTCGGAACAAAGCACCTAAACGATATAGGGGGCAAGGACGCTAATGTTTAATTTTAAGCAGTATCGTAATAAAAGAAGAGATAAAATAAGAGAAGAAATAAAATCCATTGTTAGGGAAGCAATGGATGAATGGACTGCTGATTGTGAATACCTAACTCCTAATAAAGGGGAAGGGCGTTATTTTTGTTCCAAACCTGATTGTGAAGGTGTTAAGTTTAACAATGATTGATTACAATATAATTAATAAGAAACTGAAAAGCGGATTAAAACTCCGCTTTGATGTTGGTCTATCCTTTAATATGCCCAATGCTAGTAAATGGTTACGTGATGACTCAAACACCTATGTTATTGGAATCGAACCACATCCTGATAACTTTAAATCTTGTTGCTCGCACGTGGAGAATCACTCAGCGGGGGATAGATGTTACCTTATTGAAGCTGCTATTAGCAACGTCGCCAAAGAAACAGACAAAGATTTCTACGGACTTACAGGAGATCCAGGAACTTCTTCTCTTTGTCGCCCAATTGGAAGATTTGAAAACCTCGTTGACCGTGTATATACCGTCGAAACAGTTAGTTTAGCATCAATATTAGATAATATAGAATACGATAGGATAGATGTACTTAAAACTGACACTCAAGGTAACGATTTAAACGTTATGAAGAGTGCTGGAGAGCATTTAAAGCGGGTAGATTTCGTTTATGCAGAATATGATGAATCAGAAGATTACGAAGGTGGTAATACTGGTGAAGAGTTAGATGAATATATGGAAAAAATGGGTTTTGAGTGCTATGATCGCATCTATGTTGCAGAAAGGAATGGTAAATTAGTTGATTGCGAGTATAGAAATGTAAATAGTACTGCAGAATCAACCGGCCCACGCTGGAATAGTAACTAAAATGACTGAAAAACTACTTAGGGAGATTTGGGAAGACGATTTAACACCCAAAAAGAAGATTCTTAACCGCAATTTAGCTGAAAATGACCTTTTTGATGCTGAAGAAAATGATAGTTTAGACTATTGTGTTGATGGTGAGTTGTGGAATCCAAATAATCGCGCTAAATAATAAAAATACTTAGGTTAAATGCCGGTCCAGCGCGTATCACGTGGTTTTAAAGACATTTCATTGTCTTTTAGGCCTCATCCTATTACTAGAGACGTGATTCCTCTCAAAAATGAGAGTGCGATAACACGTGCTGTGAAGAATTTAGTACTAACACACTTACAAGAGCGTCCTTTTAACCCTATTCTAGGATCTAGAATAGGAGAAAGTCTTTTTGAACTAATGGATGCAGGTTCAGCATCTATTATTGCAGATGAAATTCGTACTACTATTGATAATTTTGAACCTAGAGTGAATTTAGTCGATGTTGAAGTCACTCCTTATTATGATGCTCACACATATGACGTATTAATAGTATATGAAGTTGTGGGAATTGATGTTCCAGAGCAACAATTTAGTTTTGTATTAGAATCATTCAGATAAATGCCTCTTACACAGTTTACAAACCTCGATTTTGAGGATATTAAGACTCAGATTAAAGATTATCTGAGGGCGAATTCTAATTTTACCGATTTTGACTTCGAAGGATCGAATATGTCGGTTCTAATCGACACTTTAGCATATAATTCTTACATTACTGCCTACAATAGTAACATGGTTGCTAATGAGGTGTTCATTGATAGTGCAACTTTAAGAGAAAATGTCTCTGCTTTAGCTAGAAACGTAGGATATACCCCAAGAAGTAAGAGATCAGCAAAATCAATCATAAGTTTTTACGTTGATACATCATCATATGGTGTTCAACCTCTAACTTTGACTTTAAAAGCAGGTGTTGTAGCAGTTTCTAACACTTATAACTCAAATAATTACAGTTTTGCCGTGATGAACGACATAACTGTCCCTGTTGTAGATAATATTGCAGAATTTACTAACATTGATATCTTTGAAGGTTCATATTTAACTAAAACTTTCACATATAGAGAGACTGGTGACGGAATTCCTATAGAAAGGTTCATTTTACCTAATGAAGGTATTGATACATCGACAATTAGAGCAACTGTATCACCAAATAGTAGTGCAACTAACCTGAAGACGGTTTATAAGTTAACTAATAACATTGTTGACGTTACAAACACCTCATTAGTGTTCCTTTTGCAAGAAGTTGCTGATGAGAAGTATGAAATCATCTTTGGAGATGGTAAATTTGGTAAAAAACTTGAAGATTCCAATTTTATCAAGGTAAGTTACATAGCAACGAATGGAAAAGACGCAAATGGCGTAAATTCATTTACATTTACTGGAAATGTCGAAGATAATTCCGGTGCTACTGTTACAAACGGCATTTCTGATGTAACAACCATCAATTCAGCTGAAAATGGTGATGATATTGAGTCAGTTTCGTCAATTAAGAAATATGCGCCTTTAGTTTACTCTGCTCAGAATCGTGCGGTGACTGCAGATGACTATAAAGCAATTGTAACTAAAATTTACTCTAATACTGAATCAGTTTCTGTTTATGGAGGTGAAGATACGAGTCCTCCACAATTCGGAAAAGTTTTTATTAGCATAAAACCCAAAAACGGTAAATATTTGTCAAATATTGAAAAAATTGAACTTAAGAATAAATTGAAGAGATATACAGTTGCTGGAATCCTTCCAAACATTATAGATCTTAAGTATCTGTATATTGAGTTGGATACTAGTGCATATTATAATGCTAACGCTGTTAATAGCGTAGATGCCCTTAAAACGGCGATTAATAACACTTTGAATACATATTCCAAGTCAAGTGAGTTAAACACCTTTGGAGCGCGATTTAAGTTCTCTAAGGCAATGCGTTTAATTGATCAAACTGAATCATCTATCACTTCTAACATTACTAGAGTGACGATGAGGAGGGATATGAGGCCTGCATTAGCAGACTTAGCAACCTATGAGTTATGTTTTGGTAATGCCTTTAATGTTAACTCTTTAAATGGGTTTAATATTAAATCATCTGGATTCTCTGTTAGTGGTGTAAGTGGTACGGTTTATCTTTCTGATATACCTAATGCTGATAGAAAAACTGGAAGATTGATATTATTCAAACTTCTCGCTTCTAATCAAGTTGCCATTGTTAAAAATAACATTGGTTCTATTGAATATACACGTGGTGAGATTTTAATTAATGCGTTAATTATTAATTCTACAATTCTTAGTACAGACCAACCAATTGTTCAAATTAGTGGTACTCCTAAGTCTTATGATGTTATTGGATTACAGGATCTTTATTTGCAACTAGATAATAATAACAGTCTAGTTACTATGGTGTCTGACACTATTTCATCAGGAGCAGACATTTCTGGTTCCAATTATATTGTTAGTTCTAGTTTCCCTAATGGAAGAGACGATCGTGAATCGCCTCTAGTGAGGGGAGCCCCACAGTATTCAACGGTTAGTGGTACAGAAGCTACTAATGTACAAGAGGTTGATACATCGTATGCAACCACTTATACAACCTCTACAACATTCAACTCACAAGAAGTTACAGCTAATTCAGTCAGCGGCGGATACTCCTACTAATGATAGAAACAAGAGCAAAGACCTACTCTGTTGTATCACAACAGATTCCGGAGCAGATTAGAAGTGAATCTCCATTGTTTGGGGAATTTTTAGAGCAGTATTATAAATCACAAGAATTTCAGGGAGGTCCAATTGATCTTGCTGAAAATTTAGATCAATATATTAAGAACGATTCATATCTTCAAAAAAATCTCGTATCTTCTACTAATCTGGATGGTGCTATTACTGCTTTTGATAAAACTATAGCAGTTAATTCTACTGTAGGATTTCCTGATAGATATGGATATTTAAAAATTGATAATGAGATAATAACTTATACAAGTAAAGATAAGAGGCAGTTTTTTGATTGTAAACGTGCATTTAGTGCGATTACATCTCTCTTTGCTTCTGGGGAAGAAGATAGACTAACATTTAGTAGTTCAACATCTGCTGACCATAGTGATGATGCTGAAGTACATAATTTAAGTAATCTTTTCCTTGCTGAGTTCTTTAAGAAGTATAAAGGACTTTATGTTCCTGGATTAGAGGATAGGAGTTTTGTTTCTGGACTTAACCAGGCATTATTTTCTAAGCAAGCAAAAGATCTCTATGTAACAAAAGGTACTGATGATTCTTTTGAGATTTTGTTCCGTGCTCTCTATGGTTCTAAGGCAGTAGTTGTAAAACCATTTGAACAAACGATTAAACCTTCAGATGCTGATTATAGAATTAATGAAGATTTAGTAGTTGTTGCATTAGATGAGGCTTATGACCCTAGAACTTTAAAGGGACAAACATTATATCAAGACGCAGTTGAAGGTGTACTTAATTATTCTTATGGTTCAATTGATAATATTATTGAATATGAAAGAGATGGTAATACTTATTATCAAATAGGACTTGATGCTGGTGCTAATAAAGATATTAGTGAAGTAGGTTCTATTTACGGTAAGTTTAGCATTACTCCTACTACTAGAACAGTAAGTAATGAAGTTGCTAGTGTTAATACAATCTATGTTGACTCTACTATCGGATTCCCTGCTTCAGGCACCTTAGAAGTCGTTGTAGACGGTGTTGATAGGACAATTACATATACTAGCAAAACTACCACACAGTTCTTAGGTTTATCTGATAATACAGTTGATATACCTAGGAATGCTTTAGTTAGATTAAGTTCTTCTGTTTATGCATATGATCCTGATGGAAATAAAATTCTTCTTAGGATTACTGGTGTAGTTACTGATTTCATGTTACCTGGTCCAACCAATCAGATGGTTGCTGGTGATGCGATTGATGTACAAAATCTTGGAGCGTTAAAAGATACTGAGAAGACATTTACAGAGTGGGTTTATAATGTTACCAATATCTTTAATATAGAAACAGTTGAAGATATTGGTAATGGTAACATTAAGATTACATGTCCAGAAGTTCACTTATTATTCCTAGGTGATCCAGTGGCACTTGTTAATCAAACAAATTCTGCTGAAACACAAGGTACTGTAGTTGATGTACCTTCTAATAAAATCGCTATTCTTAGTGGATTGGGATTTATTGATTTATCAGCACAATTTAAAGCAAGAAGGGAACTTATTAGAGCAGAAGTACTTCCTGCAGTTAAACAACCAGACTATACATTTAGTTCTAACGTTTCTAATGCATATGACTTAAATGTAGTTGGAATTGTTAGTGGTGTTCCTTATGCTGGTCCATATCATACTTACAATGGTATGAAGATGGTGGGTCCGAAGCATACAGCAGCACCTCATGATGTTATTGAAGGTACTCCAGAGCATCAAACTTATATAACATCTGCTTCTATTCCATTTTATGCTAATCAGCAGTTAAATGCTGACTTAAGAGGTATTGATATTAAAATTGCTGCGACTTTCTCCGGTGAGACTATATCAACCAATAGAAGTCATGATTTTAAAACAGGTGATGAAGTTTATTACGTTCCAGGAACAGTTGAAACCTCTACTTTAGTAGATGGTGTTGTTGCAACATCTACAACTTCACTTACACTTGACCCTTTATCAGAAGGTTCTTATTTTGCTAAGAAGATTGATGACCAATCCTTTAAATTAGCATATTCTCGTTCAAATATTGAATCTGGTAAATTTATTACCATCGCAGGTAATTCTGCAGGTATTACAACGCATCAATTTGCTAGTAGATTACAAGATAAGGCAATTGATTCTCAAAGATTGGTAAGGAGGTTTAGTGAACCTGTATTTGATTCTTCTGGGGAAGAATTTACTACAATACCTGGTGAAAAAACAGGTATGTTTGTTAATGGTGTTGAACTTGCTAATTATAAGTCAAGAGATGGACTTTACTATGGAGAATTAGATGAGATATTAGTTTTGCAAGGTGGAAGTGGGCATGATGTTATTAATCCACCAGAATTGCTTATTACTGATGCTGCTGGTATTGGTGCGACTGGACATGTTAATGTAAATGGTGCATTTGAAAGAATTGATGTAACATATGCAGGTTTTAATTACTTAGAACAACCACAAATTAATATCAATGGTGGTAATGGTAGTGGAGCAACTGCAGAAGCAAAAATGAGGCAGGGTGTTCATGCTCCTACCCTTGACGTTTCTGTTGGTATTAATACATCTAATAATACTGTTGGGTTTACAACCTATCACCTCTTTAATAATGGCGAAAGAGTATTCTATCGTCAGAATAATGGCACCGCAGTTGGAACAGGTACAACAGGGTTAGGTGATGGTGCAATTTACTTTGTAGGACTTGTTGATAATACAAATATTCAATTACACTCTCATTTTGATGATGCTATTGCTGGAATCAATACTGTAGACCTTTCTGATAAAGGATCTGGTACTCAAAAGTTTGAAAGTGTTAAAAAGAAGAATGTTGTTGATAAAATCTTTATAACCAATCCAGGAAGTGGTTATGAATATAAAAAACGTATTGTTACTACTACAGGAATCAGTACGTTTAATAATTCAATCAATATTAAGAATCATGGTTATAAAGATGGCGAAATTTTAACATATTCGACTACTGGTACTGCAATTGGTGGTTTAGCGGATACCGCGCAGTATAAAGCACTTGTTATTAACAATAATAATTTTAGAGTTGCTCAAGCTGGCGTTGGTGGTACTCTTACGTCTGATTATGATAATGGTATATATGTTGAATTAATCAATGTTGGTGTAGGAACTCATATATTCAATTATCAATCAATTTCGGTTTCTATTAGTGGAGAACTTGGAATTTCTTCTTCCTTAGGTGATTATCATGCAACTATGATTCCAGTTGTTAGGGGAGAAGTAACATCTATTGATTTAACACAAAAAGGAAGTGGATATGGTAATGCTGGGATTATTAATTATAATAGAACTCCAAATATTGATTTAATTGCTGGCTCTGGTGCTGAACTTCGTCCAGTTGTACGGAATGGTGCAATTGAGCAAGTTATTGTTACTAGAGGTGGTTCTGGATATAATTCACCTCCAGAAATTATTACGTCTGGTATTGGTACATATGCATCTCTCACACCAGTCATAGAGGGTGGTGTAATCACCTCTGTGAACGTTGTTAGTGGTGGTGTTGGATTTGTTACTGATAGATCTTTCCTCTCTGTAGAGACTGCTGTAGATGCTGGTGGTATACCTCCTGTTGTTGATCCTAAAGTTAAGAGATGGGAGATTGATAATGTAAATCGTTATCGTACTTTGATTAAACTTGATGATGGATTTATGGAGAATAGCACTGGGGACTATGGTTCACAGTTTACTCACCTTTATGCTCCTAGGAAACTAAGAGAGATGCTTCCATCCTTGAAGTTGAATGGTAAGAAAGATTATGGTACTTATGACTTAGAATATGAAAATGCTGAAGAAGTATCAGATAACCATTCACCAATTCTTGGATTTGCCTATGATGGTAACCCAATTTACGGTCCATATGGATTTGATAGAGTAAATGGTGGTGTTATCCGGAGAATGATTCCTGGATACGAACTTAGTGCTACTAGACAACTTGGTCCTACTGTTGGTGATTGGCCATTGGGTTCATTTACCAATGACTACACATTTACTAATAAAGGTGATTTAGACAAATATAATGGACGTTTTTGTAAGACACCAGATTATCCAGAAGGAACTTATGCATATTTTGCGACTATTGATAGTTCTTCTCAGCAAGATGCCACATTTGATAAGTATTTTACTCCAGTATTCCCATATGTAATTGGAGAATCATTTAAGTCTAAACCAGATAAGTTTAATTTTAGTCCAGATTCAATTACTGATAAGATTAATTTTGAAGATGGTGGATATGTGAGAAATATCTATCCATATAAACTCTCCTTTGCAGAGAGTGATTATGAGTATGTTGCACGTCCGGATAAGAGTATTGATGATTTTGCAACGGTTGTTTATGCTTCACCTGGAGTTATAGAATCAGTTTTCATCGAGAATGGTGGACATGAGTATAAAGTTAACGATAGAGTAGAATTTGATAATACTGAAACTGGTGGAATTAACGCATCTTCAAAAGTAACGAAGATAGGTGGTAAGGACATTATCAAACTTACTTCATCTACAACTAGAAAGGATAATGTTACTTTTCAGGTATTGAATGACAAAAAATCGATTCTTGCTAAAACTGTTCAACCACATAACTTCAAAAACGGCGATTTTGTCAGTGTTTCTGGTATATCTTCACAGTCTATTGTTAATATAGATGGAGTTTATAATATTGGAGTAACAACATCAAAGTTTAAGGTAGCAACTGCTATTGGAAATACTGCTGCAACTGGTATTGTTACGTTTGTTTCAATTAATGGTGATGTAAATATCCTTCAACCAGATGATGTTATTGGTATTTCGACAGAACAACTTTATGTTGTTAATGTTGATTCGTTCAATTCTAGAGTTAGAGTTATAAGAGAATATGGTGGAACAGTAGGTACTGCTCATACTATTGGTTCTATTATTGAAGAGAAACCACGGGGACTTACAATAAATGTTGGCATAAACACAGATAAAGAAATCAAATTACAAAGAAGCATCTATTTCAATCCTAGAGAAGTAGTTGGACTTGGAACTACTTCTGGGGTTGGTATTAACAGTACGATATATGTTGATGCTCCTGGTTCAGCAGTTGGAGTTGGAACTTCTCTTGCTATTCCTACACGATCGATTTATTTACCAGAACATAAGTTTACTACTGGACAAAAATTAACTTATTCTTCTGGTGGTGGAACAGCAGTTTCTGTATCTACCGAAGGTATTAATAATTTTAGTTTACCTAGTGAAGTTTTTGCATTAAATCTTGGAAGAGATTTGGTTGGAGTGACATCAATGCCAGTTGGAATGGGTTCTACTGGTATATTTGTTGGTACTGGCGCTACCGTAGCAGAGCAACTTTATTTACATTCTGTTGGAACAGGTGTAACTCATACATTAACTACTACAGATACACAACTTACTGGTATCTTAGAGAAAGTAGTTGTTACTGCGACTGCAACAACTGCTCACGGATTAGGAGTTGGTGATACTGTATTCTTAAATGTAATGCCTGGTATTACATCATCCTATACAGTTAAGTTTAATGATTATAATAGAAAGGTTACTGTAGGATTGTCAACTTTCCTACAGGGGGATGTCAGTATAACGAATGACACCCTTTCAATCACAAATCATGGATTGAATACAGGTGATCAAGTTATATACGAATCAACTAGTGTAGTATCTGGTTTAACTGCTAATAATAGTTACTATATTATTAAAGATACTAATGATAAAATTAAATTAGCGTCTAATTATTATAATGCGACTATTCAATATCCAGTTAATGTATCTCTAGCATCCACTGGTGGTGCAGTAACACATTCACTACTTCCAGTTAATCCTTTACTTAATATAACTAGAGGGCAAAAATTAGAATTCAACGTTGCTGATAGTTCACTATCCAATGTTTCTGGTGGAACAACATATTCAGCATTCGCTGTTGATTTCTATAAAGATAAGGATTTCAAGCATAAGTATCTGACAGCAACACCGGATCAATTTGATGTTACTACTGAAGGCAGCGTAGGTATAAGTGGTAGTAAAGTCTTTTTACAAACAAATGTAAGAACACCAGAATTACTTTATTATAGTTTAAAACCTGTTAATCCAGATAGAATTACTACAGTTCAATCTGAAGTCTTAACAGATAAGACTGTTAAGAATTATAGTACAATTAAACTATCTGATTCTTCATATAACGGAAACTTTAAACTTTCTGCAATTGGCGGTACTACTTTTACATATAATGTACCTGATAAGCCAGAAAGTACTACCTATACAGATGTGACATCTAAAATGTCATATACGACAAATTCTCCTAGTGCTCTAGGTCCAATAGCGGATATTAAAATAACCAATCAAGGATATGGGTATAAGAGTATTCCTGGTATTTCTACAATTAGTAGAAAGTATGTTGGTACTGCTACTACAACTTATGGAAATGGTGCTCTTCTAAGAGTTGAAAGTAAGTCTATCGGACAAGTTAAGACGACTCATATTATTAACCCAGGTTATGAATTCCCATATGATAAGACATTACGTCCAACTGGTGCATTACCTAGTCTCTTTAAGATTGATAGGTTTAGAACTTTAGATCATATCGGTTTAAGTTCTGGTGGTAGTAATTATTCTACTCCACCAAAATTGGTTGTTAAGGACAGAGTTAGTGGGTTAATATTAAGTGAATGTGAGATTAAAACTGAAGTTGGTGGTTCAGTTGGTGTTTCTAGTGTTATTATTGTTGAAAATACTAAGAGACTTCAAGATTCTTATCCCACTATAATACCTATTCATAACTCTAATGGAGTTGGTATTGAAACAGTTGGTTTTACTACTTCAAATGCAACTGTTGAACTTACTCTTGACACTGATTTCTCTACAGGACAAGAATTCCCATTTGCTATTGGTGATAAGGTTTTAGTTGAAGGTGTTGGTATTGCTACTACTGGATTTGGATATAATTCTAGTGAATATGATTATAACCTCTTTACTTTAAATTCAATTACTCCAAATATTGGTGGTGCTAATCCTAAAGTTACATTTGTATTAGAAAATGACAATCCTGGTGAATACAGTCCAGATGCATCTGCCGGACGAATAATACCAGAAAAACATTTCCCTGGATTTGTTCCTGTTACTAAAAAGGGTGATTTTAGTATTAAAGAGAAAATTACTCAAGAAACACTTACTGGTACTAAGACTGGTACCGTAGTTGGGTGGAATAGAAATAATAACACTTTAAGAGTATCTACTAGTGATGTATTTGAACCTAATAAGCAAATTGAAGGTTCATCTTCTAATCAAGTTGGATTTATTCAAACAATTGAAAGATTTGATTCTACTTTTGATGTAGGGCCTCTTGTAGAACAGAAGAAAGGATTCCAACAAGTTACTGGATTTTTAAATGATTCAAGGCAGAGACTTCATGATAATAACTATTATCAGGCATTTGCATATTCAATTAAATCACCAGTTCAATATGCTAGTTGGAAAGATGTAGTTGGTGAGATTACACATACTAGTGGATTTAAGAAGTTCTCTGATATGGAACTTGAATCTTTTGATGGTAGACCTAATGATGCTGATGAACAGGGTGCTGGTGTTTATGGAAATGGTGGGACAGGATTCCCTAATGCTGGTATCGGTGCTGCTGCTGCAAATGCTGCTTCTGGACAGGAAGTATCAGTTAAAGTTGATTTAGTTTCTGTATCTGATGTTGATACTAGACTAGATTTTGATAATGCGACAGAATTAACTGTTGAGGTTGCTGGTATAAGCACTGTTAATCAAACAACAGTATCTAAGGAAATTGTTCTTGAGAACAGGGTTCTTACTGATTATGAAGAAGCAAGAACTAATAGGGTTCTTTCAATTGATGATGTTGGTAACTTATTTGATAGTAAGCCTAGAACTGACCCATTTGAGAAGTTTGATTTTATTAATAAAGAATCCTTTACAAGTCACAGATACTTCTATAACGTAAGAGACACTCGTTATGTTGGTGAGAATCAGTGTGGATTCTTTAATGTTGTTCAGGATGGTACTTATGCATATATGAACCAGTATAGTGTTGATACTCAAGGGTTCTTGGGTTCCTTTGATTATGTCTTTAGTGGTGCATACGCAAACGTTAATTTCCACCCAACTAAGTATGAATTAAACAATTATGTTATAGATTTCATCTCTGTTGACTTTAACAGAATGCCTGGAATACAAACAGGTGCTACTACTGGTACTGGATCAACAACTATAGGTGATTTAGTTACAGTTTCTGGATTTACGACAACTACTGCAATTGGTGCTGGAACTACTATTCTTGGTATTAATCCGACCAATTCCGCTGGTAATAAAGTAATTGTTGAGGTCATGCAGACAACTGCTGGAATTAATACCCATCAGTTAACAGAAGTTAATATTGTACCTGGTGCAACTGATGCTGCTACAGGGTTTATAGATTATGGTACTTTATCCACCGGTGGTTTCATTGGAACGTTCGGTGTTCAAACTGCAGGACAGACTAATCTCAATTTCTATCCAAATGCAGGAATTAATACCAATTGTGCTGTTAAGGTAGTTGATTATCAGTTTAATAAGACTGCTACTGGAGTTGGTACTACCACGATGGTAGAATCAATGATGGAGTCATTCTATACAACGATTTCTTCTTCTGCAACTCCTGGAGAGAATAAGATTTGTGGATTCCAGACTAGTGAGTATGAAAGTGCTTATTTCTTTGTTTCTATAGAGGATACTACAAATAGTAAGATGGCAATACAAGAAGTTCTTGTAATGCAGGCAAGTGATGGTATTATTGCTCAAACTTATGAGACATTATATGGAGAAGTCCTATCATATGATGATGGTAATAATATGCAGGACGTTGGATTAGGTACAGTTGGTGCTGGATTCTCTGGTTCTACATTTGGACTGTATTACACTCCTAACGCAAATATTGCTACGAAGGTTAGAGTATTTGGACAGGCTGTAGAGAATCAAAGGACTTTAGTTGGTATCAACACTATAGGTATTGGAGATGGTGATTCGGTTGGACAATTACGTAATGGCGAGGGCACTTACACTGGTACTCTTGCTGTTGTTAAACGTAATTTTAATCTCACACATAGAAATCGCCCCATCTTTAGAAAGGTTTGGGATGCTGAGGAAGATACTACAGTCGTTGATATTAACGCAAATACCATTCAACTTGCAGATCATTTCTTAATTACTGGTGAGAAACTTACATATGCATATGATGGTACTGGTATAGGAACTGCTGGCGGAACAATTGGTACTGATGTGTATGCTGTAAAACTAAGTGAAGATTTAATTAGGTTATCACCTACAGCATCTGATGCTCTTGCTAACCCTCCAGTAATTCTTGGATTTAGTACAGTTGGAACAGGTAATTCACATTCAATTACATCCCATAAGCAGAACACTAAGGTATTAATTGCTCTTGATAATAATATTCAATCACCTATTGTATCCACCGGTGTTACTGTTGGATTGGTTAGCACTATGAATGCTTCCCAGGTCAATGCTCGTATTACAGGCATTGGTTCTATGATTGGTGGTGATTTAATTAAGATTGATGATGAATTCATGAGAGTTAAATCAACTGGATATGGTGGAGTTGCAAATCAACTTCTTGTTGATAGAGCATGGTTAGGAAGTGCTGGTGGTGTTCATACTGGAACATCAGCAAGTCCTGCTGTTATTACTAAGTATGAAGGAAATTATACTATCCTTGATAATTCACTTAACTTTGTTGAACCTCCTTATGGTGCAGAAGGTTATAGTGGATTAACTACTCGTTCTACTTTCCAAGGAAGAGTCTTTATTAGAACAGCAGAATCTGATGACATTGTTGCTTATGAGGACAACTATTTGTTCGATTCACTTTCTAAGGATTTCACTGGTATTGCTAAAACATTCACTATGACTCAAGATGAGTCTAATGTTGTTGGATTCTCTACTAATAATGGTATAATCCTTCTGAATGAGATATTCCAAGGTCCAGGTGTTGATTATAGTCTTGCAGAAGGTTCTACAACTACTGAAATATCATTTACTGGTACTGGTTCTTCTGTAACAGCAGATTTGAATGTAGGAGATTTACCTAGAGGTGGTGTTCTTGTTAATGTTGGTTCTTCAGAAGGAATGGGGTATCAACCATTAGTTTCTGCTGGTGGTACTGCTGTTATATCTGATACAGGAACTGTTGCTTCCATATCTATTGGAAACAGTGGTAGTGGTTATAGAATCGGTATTCAGACAGTATACGTAGGAGTTGGAACTTCTGGACCTACTGGATATCCAAATAGAACTGCTATTGGTACTGCAATTGTTGATGCTGGATATATTACAAGTATTAATGTAACCTCTCCTGGTACTGGATTTACCTTTGCTAATCCACCTAAAGTCTTTATTGACGCTCCTACAGGATATGAAAACATTCCTTTAGTTGCTGCAGGTGGTTCTACCACAAGTGGAGTCAATGCAACGGTTGATGTTACAGTTGGATTAGGTAATAGTGTAACTGAGTTTATTATTAATAATACTGGACGTAATTATGCTATTGGTGATGTATTAACTGTTCCTGCGAATACAGCATCATTTACTGGTATTCCAACAACTGGAACTCCTACAAACTTCAAGGATTTCCGTATTATTGTTGAATCTGTTCATGATGATAAATTTACTGGTTGGACATTTGGACAACTAGAAGTTTTAGATAATTTCAGTCCATTCTTTGATGGGGTTAAAAAATCATTTACCATTACTAAAGCAGGTGTTATTGTTTCACTTCGTTCTGCTAAAGGTTCTCCAATCAGAATTCAAGATAACTTGATTATCTTTATTAATGATATTTTACAAGATCCTGGCGTTTCCTTCGAATTCAAGGGTGGTAGTGTTATTGACTTCTTCGAAGCACCTAAAGCAGGTGATACACTGAAGATATACTACTTCAAGGGTTCTATAACTGACTCCGTATTCGTTGACACTATAGAAACTATTAAGAAGGGTGATAAAGTTAAATTGCGTGATGATGCAACTAAATCTGTAACATTTGGGTTAGATCAAACTCAACGTATTGTTAGTGGTATTCAGACATCTGATACATTTAAAACTATTCAATACTTTGGACCTGGAATTACAACTGATACTGCACTTGAACGTTCTATGTCATGGACTAAGCAGAAAGATGATATTGTGGTTGATGGTGTATATGTTGGTAAAGGAAGAATTATTAATGAATCTTCTATTACTCCAACAACACGTATTATTCAGAATGTTGGTATTGGTTCAACTACTCTATTTGTTCAAAGTGTTCGTCCATTATTTGACGATAAGCAGGAAGCATATGCTGGTGCTGATTTGAACTTGGTTATTGTTGATGAAGATACTCCTAAGATTTCTGCTGCTGCTACTGCTATTGTTTCAGATACTGGAACCATCAGTCTAGATTTAACAAGTTCAGGAATGGGATATACTGTTGCACCTACAGTTTCTATTAGTACTTACTTTGGTGTAAGTACACTTGCAACTGCAACAGCAACTATAAGTGCTGGGGGAGTAGTTAATGCATTGACTGTAGATAACGCTGGTGTTGGATACACTAATACATCTGTTCCTTTGGTTCTTTTAGGACAACCAACAGGATTTGCTGATACTCTTGGTACTCCTGTAATGACGGGTGATTTTGGTATTATATCTGGTGTTGCCGCTACAACAGTTATTGGTGTTGCGGTTACTGGACTTGTATTTGATATGTTTGTGGATCCTCTTATGAGGGTTGCTCAAAGAGTTGGAACTGCTGTATCTCTTACACAGATTGAGGCAGGTGACTTCTTCTATGTTCACGATACCAATACTGGTACTGGTTCCACTTCTTATGAAGATTCTGAAGGAACTAGTGTTGTAGGTACTGGTACAGTGTTTATGGATAACATATATCGCTGTCAAGCAGTTGAGTATGGTGAAAGTGTTGTTCTTGGTATTGGTACAACTGGAGTTCAAAGAGTCACAGTTAGTGTCTCTTCTACCGAAAGTGTTGAGGCTGGAATTAATACCTTCTTTGGAAGATATAGTTTTGGTAAATTAACTGGAGTAACCAGAGATAGTAATCCTGGTGTGTTTAATGTAGTAACAAATGATGGTATTACGGGGCTTTCTACAGCACCTGTGGTACGCAGAATTAAAAACATTAAACGTTCTTACTAAATAAAGAAAAAAAGTCTAACTAATTAAATGTCTGCGATTATAACAGATCAATTAAGGGTCTTGAATGCCGCCAATTTTGCAGCAGGCATTAAGACTACTACTAACAGTTATTATAGTTTCATTAATTTACCCAATGCATCTGATGTACAATCAGATTGGGATTCTAATGTACCTGATCCTATTGATTCCTTTTTAGAGGAAGATAGGTATTGGGATACTATGATTGCATTGAAAAAAGTTAATGCTGGTGATGTAAAAAAGGTTATAAGAAAACTTAGTTGGACTTCTGGTACAACTTACGATTATTATAGGCACGATTATAGTAGAAACAATACTGCTGGACAGACTGGTTCATCTAACTTATATGGTGCGAACTATTATGTAATGAATAGTGATTACAGAGTTTATATCTGTATTGCTAATGGTTACGACCCAGATAACTTACTAGGTAAACCTTCTCTTGACGAACCTCTTCACACAGATTTGGAACCAAAAGCTGCTGGTACTAGTGGTGATGGTTATCTTTGGAAGTATCTCTATACTATTAATCCAGGAGATCTTGTTAAGTTTGAATCAACTAATTTCATCCCAGTTCCTGATGATTGGGAAACAACAACTGATGCAAACATCACTTCTGTAAGAGGTAATGCTGCTCTTGCTGGTAACCAGTTAAAGAACGTTATTATTAATAATAGAGGTGCTGGTTATGGTAATGCTGCCACATATACTAATGTTCCTATTAATGGAAATGGAACCGGTGGAAGATGCTCTGTAACTGTTAATGCATCAGGTTCTATTGAATCTGTAAGTATTACACAGGGTGGTGATAATTACACATATGGTACTGTTGATTTAGCAACAGGAGGTGTTACTAACACTTCTGGTAGTACTGATGCTACATTTGTTGTTATTATTCCTCCTCAAGGTGGACATGGTGCTGATGTTTATCGTGAGTTAGGCGCAACAAGAGTTTTAATTTATTCTCGTATTGAGAATGATGATTCAAACCCAGACTTTGTAACTGGTAACCAGTTTGCAAGGGTTGGACTTATTAAGAATCCAGAAGAGACTTCTTCTTCTACTGTAATTACTACTACTCAAGCTAGTGGAGTTTATGCTCTTAGATTGACTGGTGCTGGTGTAACTGCAGCAACATTTACTACAGATTCTAGAGTTCGTCAGACTGTTGGTGTTGGTTCAACTGCTGTTGGACAAGTTGTTTCTTGGGATGCTAATACAAGAGTCTTGAAGTATTGGCAGTCTAGTGCTCTTGCTGGATTTACTACTGCTGGTATAGCAAAAACAAATCCTGATTATGGATTTGAATTATATGACTTTTCTTCTACTGTAGCAACTGGAGGAACTACTATTATTAGTGGTGGTTCGGTTGATTTACAAATTGATCTAGACTACAGCGGTATAACCACTGTAATAAATAGTAAGACATATAATCTTGGTCAGGCATTTACTGAAGGTGTTGCGCCACCAGAAGTTAAAAAATACTCTGGAGAGATTATTTACGTTGATAATAGGGCATCTATCACTAGATCCACTAATCAGAAAGAAGACATCAAAATCATTGTAGAGTTCTAAATCGATGCCACAACAAACGAATCTAAACGTTAGTCCTTATTTTGATGACTTTAGTGCGTCCAATGATTTTCATCGGGTGTTATTTAAACCTGGATATCCTGTTCAGGCAAGAGAACTAACAACTTTACAATCTATTCTCCAAAACCAGGTAGAACAGTTTGGAGATCATATGTTTAGGGAGGGTTCTAAAGTAATCCCTGGACAACTTTCATATCAGGATTCGTATTATGCTGTTGAGGTTGAAGCGGCGTATTTTGGTATTCCAGTATCTTTTTATGCTGAAAAGTTAATTGGTAAGAGGATTAAGGGAGATACTTCTGGAGTTACTGCAAAGATTGTTGATTATATTGAAGAAAGTGAATCAGATAATGGTAATTTAACGTTCTATCTTCAGTATGAGAAGTCATCTACTACTTTTAGTGGACAAACATTCCAAGATGGAGAGACTCTTTTAACTTTATCTGCATTTACCTATGCAAATACTGTTATATCTGTGGATGAGGGATTTGCTAATACTATTCCTACAAGTGCTACTTCTACAGGAAGTGCCGTACAGATTACAGAAGGTGTCTATTTCCTTAGAGGGAACTTTGTAAGAGTTGCAAAACAGACTCTTATTCTTGATCAATACACAAATTCTCCTTCTTATAGAGTTGGATTAAGTGTTGTTGAAGAAGTAATCACTGCTGGTGCTGATGAATCTCTTTATGATAATGCTCAAGGATTCAGTAATTATGCTGCTCCTGGTGCCGATAGACTTAAAATCTCTGCTATTTTAGCAAAGAAAGAGGTTGATGAACTTAATGATGAGAATTTTGTTGAGATTATGCGTTTGGTTGATGGCCAAAAGCAGTTTTTCCAGGATGATTCACAATATTCTTTAATTAGAGATGCTCTTGCTAAGAGAACATTTGATGAATCTGGTAATTATTATGTAAAACCATTTAGACTTAAGGTTAAAGAGTCTTTAAACAATAGAAAAGGTAATAAAGGACTTTATCTGTCTGGACAGACAACAGCAGATGGTAATACTCCTTCCGCAGATTTAATGGTATACCAGATTAGTCCTGGTAAAGCCTATGTTCGTGGATATGATATCGAGACGATTAGTAATACTAATCTAGATGTTCCTAAAGCAAGGACTACAAAAGAAGTAAAAGATATTGGATTAGATTATAATACAGGATCTCAGTTTGTTGTAAACAGGGTATTTGGTACTCCTAATGTTGGTTTAGGAACTACTTCTTTTGTCTCTTTGAGAGATCAAAGAATTGGTGGAGTAGTAGATGCTGCTAGTGGTTCAGAAATTGGTAAAGCGAAGGTATATAATTTCTCAGCAGAATCAGTTAATTTGAGTTGGGATAAGCAAGATGCTAACCAGTGGGATTTGCGTCTATTTGATATCCAAACATATACAAAAATAGGAATAAGTACAAATATTACCATTTCCCTACCCGCTCGTATTACAGGCGATTCTAGTGGCGCTGAGGGGTATCTAACAAGCGCAGTGGCTAATGGTGATGAGTTAACTGTTTATTGTAATACTGGTAATTTTGTAAGAGATGAGTCATTTAAAGTTAACGGTATTGATGTAGGTCCTATTGTTAAAACTGTTAGAGATTATGGTTTGAATGATGTATTCTCTGTTTATTCAAATCCTGGTGTTGGACAAACATTTAATGCTGACTTTAATTTAACAAAAGTTACTACTCCAATTGCAAATAGCTTTGTTGGTAATAATCCAACATTTGTTGTTACTGCTGCAAATCAGGGAATTTCGACTGTAACAAGTCCTGGAAATAATTTTGCTGGTATTGTAACTGTTGGTAATTATATTGGTTATTCTGCTTCTGGATTAAGTACTGAAACTTTCAATAGAGTTAGTGCTGTTTCTGATGATGGTACCAATCTTACAGTTGTTGCTGCAATAAATGTTGTTGGAGTTGCTGATGGTGCTCTTCCAGTTGCAGAGGTAAACACACAGGGATTAGGTCTTCGTTCTCTTAAGAATAGGATTAAGAATAATAATTCCTTTATCACTAAGATACCGAACAACAATGTTAGCGATATTGATATACTTAATTCTTATCTTATTATTGAGAAACAGTTTAGGAACATAACTGTAGCAGGTAATGAAATTGCTATTGGACAATTTAATATAGGTGCTGAGTTCACTTATGAACCATTTACACCACAAAGGTATATGATTACCTATGGTGATGGTAGACGTGAAGCATTAACTGCGGATCAGATACAGTTCAGTGGTGGGATGAAGAACCTTAAGTTCGTAAATCTCTCTGTTGCTGCTGATAGTCAAACTAGAGTTGATGTAACTCTTAAGAAAAATAATCCTTCTTCTAAAGAGAAGCGTTGGACTTTAGGGAATAATATTGTTACTAATTCTAGTAAAGTAGGTTCCGGAACTTCTACTCAGAGTCTTCAAAATGGATTAACATACAGCAATCTCTATGGTACTCGTGTAGAGGATGAAGAGATTTGTTTGAATGTTCCTGATGTTGTCAGGGTTCTTGGGGTTTATGAATCCAATGATATGACGGATCCTGATCTGCCATCCATTACAATGTCCTCAATAACAGGACCTAGTGGAACAACATCAGACATCCTTGTTGGTGAAGAAGTAGTTTCAACAAATGGTGCTGTTGCTATTGTCGCTGAAATAACTAATGCTAGTACTATTGGACTAACATACAGAAACAGTACAAGATTCCAACCTGGTGATGTAGCTACTTTCCAAACATCTGGACTTCAAGCAACTGTAACTGCTTTCACTGTTGGTGATAGAGAAATTCTTAGTAAGTATAGATTAGATACAGGACAACGTGCTTCTTACTATGATTATAGTAGACTCATAAGAAGAAGAGATGAGACAGCACCATCAACTAAGTTGAAGGTTGTTTATCAACACTATGTTGTCCCAGAGACTGATGAAGGAGATATATTCAGTATAGACAGTTATGGTAGTGAGAGATTTGATAATGATATCTATTATCTTGATTCAAGGATGACTGATAGGTTGACTGATTATATTGATATTCGTCCTAGGGTATCAACTTACGATCCAGCAACTGCAACAATATCACCATTTGAATTTGATTCAAGGACATATACAGGACTTGGACAAACACCACCTAACATTCTTTCGAATGATGAGACTATAAATCTAACCTATAACTATTATCTTCCTAGAATTGATAGGATATTCTTAACAACTAATGGTTCTTTCCAGATTCAGGTAGGAAATCCTGATGATGTACCTGTTCCTCCGGAGACAGTAAGTGGTGCTTTAGATGTTGGAACGATTCAAGTTCCTCCTTACACATATGAAGCTGCACAAGTAAAGACACTTACTAAGTCATATAAGAGATATCGGATGTCCGATATTGGTAGGATTGACCAGAGAGTTAAAAACCTTGAGTATTATACTGCACTTTCTATGCTTGAAAGTGATACTAAGAACATGTCCATCAAAGATGCTGATGGAATGGATAGGTTTAAGTGTGGATTCTTAGTTGATAACTTTAAGTCATTTAATGCTTCTAGTAAATTAGATCCAGACTTTAATGCTTCTCTTGATAAAGATAAAGGCGAATTACGTCCTTCACACTATACAACTGCTGTTGATTTACTTTTAGGAACTAACGCTATTATTGGTGTTGGACAAACTGCAGATCCTTCTCAAGACTATGGTTTTGCTACTGATTTGATTGGAAGTGGTTGCCGTAGAACAGGAGATTTAGTTACTCTTGATTATACAGAAACAGAATTTGTTAAGAACTCATTTGCTTCTAGAACAGAGAACGTTCAACCATTCGCTGTAATATTCTGGCGTGGAAGTATGGAATTGAATCCATCTTCAGATGTCTGGATTGATACCAGAAGACTTGATGCTCAAGTTGTTAATATTGAAGGTGATTATGAAGATACTATTGAAGAAATGGGTGCTGATGAAAATACAGGACTAGTTTCTACAGTATGGAATTCATGGCAGACCGATTGGGTTGGTGTTGATGTTACTAGGGTAACTACAACTGAGATGAGAGTTGTAGCAGATGAAGTTCCTAGGATGGTTGATGAAGCAGGTAACCGTGGATTTGGATCACCAGATAGATGGGACACAAGGATGGTTGCTGTTACTGCAGCAAATGTTCAAGTTCAGGTAGATTCTGATGTAACTACTACAACAACTGAACAGTCTAGAACAGGACTTGGTACTAGAGTAGTTGAGAGAATTGATTCCGAATCTTTAGGTGATCGTGTAGTTCAACGTGATAATCTTCCATATATGAGGGCTCGTAACCTTGAATTTGTAATTCGAGGATGCAAACCAAGAACTCAATTGTTTGGTTTCTTCGAAGGTGAAGATATATCTGGTTTTGTCTTCCCCAAACTTCTAGAAATTACCATGACAAATGGTACATTCCAAGTTGGTGAAACTGTTTGGGGTAATGGTGCTGGATTTATTGGTAACTCTGGTGGAGATTTAAGATTTAGAGTTGCAACTCCAAATCATAAGTATGGACCATATAATGCTCCATCTGATATCTTTACTGCAAATCCATATGACGACAATCAAGGTATCCCTGAATTATATACGTCTACATCAACAATTATAAATGTAGATACATTTAGTTTACAGAATCAACCACAAGGCGATTTCTACGGTTATATCGCTGGTGGTGCTGGGATGAAGATAAGAGGGCAAACAAGTGGTGCTGAAGCAACTATTACTGCTAGTCGTCTGATAACGGATAATGTTGGTACATTAATTGGTTCATTCTTTATTCCAGATGGAAAGTATGCAGAGAATCCTCAATTTACTGCTGGTAATAAGAGTTTAAGATTTACATCATCTCCTGTTAACTCTCTTGTTCCTGGAACACTTACTACTGCTGTAGAGAGAAATTATGAATCGTCTGGTGTTCTTGAAACTCTTCAAGAAACTATCATTAATACGAGAAATGCTGATGTTGTAGTTGAAAACCTAACAGATAATAGAACTCTCAACGATCAACAAAGAAGAATTATTGATGTAAGAGATGGTGTTGTTCTTAGTAGAACAACCACAATGGTTGAACAGAGAGTTATTACTAGATGGAGTGACCCTCTTGCTGAGACATTTAGTGTACCAGAACCAAATGGTATGTTCCTTACTAGTGTAGATTTATTCTTCCTTACTAAGGATGAAGAACTTCCTTGTGGGGTTGAAATTAGAACTGTAGAAACTGGTTATCCAACTACTACTATTTTACCTTTCAGTAAGGTAGATGTACCAGCTGCTGATGTTACAACATCAACTGATGCTACCGCTGCTACAAGGTTCACATTCCATTCACCAGTATATCTTGAAGGTGGTGGAGAATATGCATTAGTTGTTATCTCACCATCAACAGAATACAATATTTGGATTTCTAGACTTGGTGATGAAGATATAACAACTACTGGATTAGGTGAATCTCAAAAAGTTATTATTACACAGCAACCATATCTTGGTTCATTGTTCAAGTCACAGAATGCTTCTACTTGGACTGCTTCACAGTTTGAAGATTTGAAGTTTACATTGAATAAAGCAGAATTTACTGCTGGAACAACTGGAACAGTTAATTTCTTTAACCCAGAATTGAACATTGGTAACAATGAACTCGTAGGACTTTCTCCTAATCCACTTACAGCATTGTCTAAGAGAGTTACTCTTGGTTTAACTTCTTCTATTGCTGATAGTATTACTACACTTGGTATTAGTACAGGAGTTGCTATTGCTCAAACTGGTTCTGGTTTGTCTAGTGGTGAAGGACGTATTATTGCAATTGGTGGTTCAGTTGTAAGTAGTGGTTCTACAGAAAGTTTATTAGCAGTTAATCCTGGTACTGGATATACAGTTGCAACAACAGAAGGCATTCAACCATTCACAGTTAGTGGTAGTGGTTCTGGACTTGAAGTTACTGTTCAGGTATCTATTAGTGGAATTGGTGGTTCTGTTTATCAGGATCCTAATAATAAGGCTGGTTTAGTTGGACTTGTTAGTGTTACTGATGGAGGTAGAGGATATAAAGTTGGTGATGTGGTTGGTATTCCAACTGCTTCTATGAATGGTATAGGAACAGGAGCACAACTCTCTATTGTTTCTATTGGATTTACTAATACTTTATTCTTGGATCAAGTTCAGGGCGACTTTGTTGCTGCTGGTTCTAGTATGGTATATGTTACCAACACTGGTATCAGATCTGAGGTTAATGGATCAGGTTCTAATGTAACTATTTTGAGTGGACAGGCTATTGTCGATCCTACTTATGATGGTAAGACTATAAAGATTAATCATAGGAATCATGCAATGCATGAATCTAACAACCTTGTTAAGATAGACGGTGTTGAAAGTGATGCTGCTCCATCTTCTCTTACTGCTGCTTATGGTAGAGATAATACAGGAGACTTGGTTGTAAGTGCAGGTGCTGCATTCACGTCCTTTGAGAATGTTGGAGTTGGTACTACTAATCCAGGTTATATTAAGATTGGTGATGAACTTATTAAGTATACTTCAGTTAGTGGTACTACTTTAAGTGGAATTACAAGAGCACAAGATTCAACTCTTGCATTTACACACCCAATAAATGAACTCGTATATAAGTATGAGTTTGATGGAGTGTCTCTAAGGAGAATTAATAAGACTCATAATATGTCTGAAGTGGCTAATCAGGGTTCACATCCTAATACTATGGATAGTTATTATGTTGGTGTTGATATGGGACAGACTTCTTCGGATAGTGTTTCAATTGGTACTAATAGAAGTGCTAGTGGCGGTGGATTCCCAAGTCTATACTTCAACCAGACTAAGAATGGTGGTGAGATGAATATTCTTGCTTCACAGAATATCCAGTATGAGGTTATAACACCTAATATTCAAACATTACAACCTAAAGGAACATCTATTGTTTCTAGAATAAGAACAGTTACTGCTAGAAGTGTAAGTGGTATTGAGACATCATTTGATGATAAAGGATATGAATCCATAGAATTAAATAATTCAAACTATCTTAATTCTCCTCGGATGATTGCTTCTAAAGTCAATGAAGATAGTAAGTTAACTTCATTACCTGGTAATAAGTCATTCAACTTACAATGTGATTTAGATAGCACTGATACTAACATATCACCTGTTATTGATATTGATAGGGTTAGTGCAATACTTACCACTAATAGGATAGACGATCCTGTTGATAAGTTCTCTAGTAGTGCTTTGGTTAAGACTCCTGGAAAGGATCCTAACTCAGCAACTTATGTAACTAAAACTGTTGGACTTCAAGTTCCTGCTAAGGGTATTAAGGTTATGTTTGCTGCTAATAGAGCAAGCACCTCTGATATTAGAGTAGCATACTCATTATTCAGACAGGATTCTTCAGAAAATGAAATACGTTATGAACTCTTCCCAGGGTATGATAATATTGAGAACGGGAACATTATAGATACTAAGAATAATTCTGGATTACCAGATAGGTTTGTTCCACCTTCCCAAGGAAGGGGTGACTACCGTGATTATGAATTTACTATTGATGATTTGTCTGAATTTACTGGGTTCAAGATTAAGATTATGATGACTGGAACTAATCAGGCGAAACCTCCTGTTATTAGAGAATTCAGGACAATTGCTCTTTCATGACTTTAATCCCTGTTGAAAATACTCATGCTCTTTATAGAGATGAAGAATCAAACGCAATTGTTTCCACTGATATGAATGAACATCAAAAGTATCTTGAATCGCGTAAGCGTAAAGATAGTGAAAAGGCTGAATTAGACAGTCTTAAAGGTGAACTTAAAGAAATCAAAGACATGCTAAAGGCTTTAGTAAATGGCAACTAGAACATTCACATTCGATAGCACATCTGACTATCCACCAGTTTCTGACTTGGTGATAAATGTCGGTGCTTCATTTACTTGCACTTACACTGTTAATACTACTGCAGGTAGTGCATATGATTTCACAAATCATACACATTTATCAGGACAACTGGCAAAGCACGTTGGTGCTGCAGCGACTGCTACTTTTACAGTTGGATTTACTAGTGCTTATGATGGTAAATTCCATATTGGTTTAAATACCACACAGACATCAGATTTAAAAGAAGGTAGATATTTTTACGATGTAAACGCGAAGACTGGAACAACGGTAAATAGAATAGTAGAAGGACAAATTATAGTTAGAGGTGGTATATCTTCTACCCTTTAATAAATAGATAAAAACTTGGTAATATGGCGAAGCCTAGCTCCAGATCCGGATTAATAGATTACGCTAAACGGCAATTAGGTGCTCCTGTTGTCGAAATTAATATTGCTGACGAACAATGTGAAGATCTATTAGACGATGCTTTCCAGATGTTCCAGGAAAGGCATTATGATGGCGTTTTGCGGATGCCGTTAAAATATAGAGTTACTCAAGATGATATTGATAGGGGAAAGGGCCCTGGTGCTACTGATCCAGTAGGTATTGTAACTACTACAGTAACTGATTCTACTCTAGGCACTTTTGATTATGAGGAGAATCAAAATTATATTAAGTTACCATCTTCAGTAGTTGGTGTAGAGAAGATTTATCGGTTCGATGGTTCGAACACGATGACGAATAATATGTTCAGTGTGAAATATCAGTTATTCTTAAATGATGTTTACTACTTTGATTCAATGGAACTCTTAACCTATTCAATGGTTAAGACTAAATTATCAGATATTGATTTCTTATTGAACACAGAGAAGCAGATTAGATTTAATATTAGACAAGAGAGATTATATCTTGATATTGATTGGGCAGAATTAACAAAGGATGATTTTTTAATCATTGACTGTTATAGAATTTTAGATCCTGATGATTTCACTAAAGTCTATAATGATAGGTTTGTGAAGAGATATTATACTGCTCTTATGAAGAGGCAGTGGGGACAAAATCTTATTAAGTTCCAAGGTGTCAAACTCCCTGGTGGTATTGAGTTGAACGGCCGTCAGATGTATGACGATGCTCAACTTGAAATAGATAAGATTGCTGAAGAAATGATGCGTAGTTATGAGATTCCACCTCTTGATATGATAGCGTAATGGCATTAAATCCATTCTTCACTCAAGGTACTCGTAACGAGCAGGACCTTATTCAATCTCTCAATAATGAGATGATTAAGGTTTATGGTGTGGAATGCTATTATATTCCACGCAAATACTTGACGACAAATACTATTATTAAAGAGGTAGTACAGTCAAAGTTTGATGATGCTTATCCATTAGAAGCATACGTTCAGAACTATGATGTCTATCAAGGTAATGGTAGAATACTATCAAAGTTTGGTGTGGAAGTGCAAGATGATATTAATTTGGTTATTTCCAGAGAAAGGTTTGAATCATACATCCATCCTCTTATTAGAAATGAAACGGGAATTAAATTATCCACCAGACCGAAGGAAGGAGATTTAATATGGTTCCCGTTAGATGATAGACTGTATGAAATTAAGTTTGTTGAACACGCTAAACCATTTTATCAGTTAAAAGAATTATATGTCTACGAACTCCAGTGTGAAGTATTCCGTTATGAAGACGAAACGATTGATACTGGAATTGGTACAATTGATGATGAAACCACCGAGATTGGATACTCACAAACTCTCACACTTACTGGTGTCGGAACAACAGCTACTGCTGTCACCACATTTAGAAACGGCGGTATTCAGTTCATTGATCTCATTAATCCTGGAAATGGATACAGGGCAACCCCCACAGTTGCAATTTCTTCTGCTCCAGGTGGCGGCATTACAGCTACTGCTGTAGCAATAACAACTAGTAAGGTTGGACTTACTACTTCCTATGCTATTGAAAGTATCCGGATAACTGATCCTGGTGCTGGATATACAGAACCACCACTTATTAGTTTTGCTGGTGGAGGTGGAACAGGTATTGCTGTAACAGTCGGTATTGCTACTACAGGTACAGTTGGTATAGTAACCATTACAGATGGTGGTGACGGATATTATGGTACAACCCCCACAATCACCTTCAGTGCGCCTGTAACAGGCACTACAGCACTTGGTGAAGTAGTTGCTGTAGGAGGCACTATACGCTCTGCTAGACTGTCTAACGCAGGTGCAGGATATACTACTGTTCCTACAATCACTATTAGTAATCCAGGTTTACTTGGATCTGGTGATTTCTACTTTAATGAGGAGGTTACAGGTGGAACGACAGGCACGAAAGCTAGAGTCAAGTCTTGGGACGGAAGTACTAAGACCCTTGTGGTGGGTATTGCGACAGGAACATTCCTCGAAGGAGAGTCTATTACTGGTGACGAATCAGCGGCAGTTTACACTCTTGCAGTGGATACTACTGATGATTTAGTTACACCATATGCTGATAATGACAACATTCAATCAGCATCAGATGATATAATAGATTGGAGTAGAGGAAATCCATTTGGAGAAGCATAAATGACAGCAAAAGTAACACATGGTTATTATGACCCTGATGGAGACTTAGAATGGTTTCCAGCAAACCCCTTAGATTCTATGCCCCTTGCGACTGATAAATCAACTGAAAATTATGCTTCACGTCATAAGTCAACACCTGATAGTGAGAAAGGTGCTGAGGAAGTAGTTACTATGCATGAGAAAATGTATAGGATGGCCACAAAGAATGGTACTACGATTACAATGGGTGGATCTGAAAATCTGTTAAATAGTAATTAGTTAATTCGCTATTTGGTCTGTGTTTGAATATTTCTATCATGAGATACTGCGTAAAACCGTTATTGGTTTTGGAACGCTCTTTAATAACATACAGATTAAGCACGTAGACAGCAATGCAAAATCTGTCAGTGTGATGAAGGTTCCTCTTGCCTATGGTCCAATCCAGAAGTTTTTGGCTAGGATAGAGCAATCACCTAACTTAAAGGGAGCACAAACTCTGACGCTTCCTAGACTGTCTTTTGAATTTACTGGTTTAAGTTACGATCCAACAAGGAAAGTAACCCAGACACAAACTTTCTTAACTGCTCCTAGTGCAGATAAGACAAAGGCTAAGAAAGTTTATATGCCAGTTCCATATAATATGACTTTCGAATTAAATGCAGTTGCTAAAGTAAACGACGATGCACTGCAAATTGTTGAACAAATATTACCATACTTCCAACCTTCTTACAACTTAACTGTTAATTTACTCTCTACTATTGGTGAGAAACGAGATATACCAATAGTTTTAGATGGCGTTTCCTTTACTGACGATTATGAAGGAGATTTCTCTGAGAGGAGAGCATTAATTTACACACTAACATTTACCGCTAAAACATATCTATTCGGTCCTGTTCCTTCTTCCTCTGGTGGAATAATCAAGAAAGCAACAATTGATTATAGTACAAGGAAAGGTAAGGACTTTAGAAGAGAGATGCGTTATAGCGTCACACCACGTGCTGTTAAAGATTACACTGGTGATGGCATTACATATCTGGATGAGAACCTTGATGATAAGGAAACACTCATTACAGTTGGTAGTGCTGCCGGACTTGCAGTTGATAACAGAATTTACATCGACACAGAAACTATTAAGATTAAGGAGATTGACGGCAATAACCTTGTTGTCCTCCGTGGTGAAGATGGGACTTCTGCAGCAGAACACGTACAAGGTTCTACTGTAGATCTTATTGATACTGCTGATGATGCACTCATTGAATTGGGTGATGACTTCGGATTTAATGAAACTACTTCATTCTTCCAAGACTTCAAGCAGTACAGTCCATCTCAAAATGCTGACGTTGATGCGTAATTATGGCAGACTTCACTGAATTAGAAAAAACATTTGATGTAGCAAGCGAAGTTGTTGCAGATGTTAAGAAGGTTGGTATCCAAAAACCACCCCTAGAAAGGGATAAGACGGATATCAGAAATGACTACGAATATACAAGAGGCAATTTATACTCTATCATTGAGAAGGGACAAGAAGCAATTAATGGAATTCTTGAACTTGCTCAAGAGAGCGAAATGCCCAGAGCATACGAAGTTGCAGGACAACTCGTCAAATCAGTCTCAGATGCCACCGACAAACTGATGGATCTGCAGAAGAAACTTAAAGATGTAGAGGAAGAGAAAGAAAGGTCGCCTACTAGTGTAACTAATGCATTGTTTGTTGGTTCAACTAATGAATTAGCAAAGATGCTAAAAGATGCAACAAAGGCCCAAAATAAATAGACATATGGTTAATAAAACTCCTCTTGCTGATCTACCGTCAATAGACGAGTTTATTGTCGAGCCTGAAGAACTACCTTCAATAGCAGAATTCCTTGAAGAGGAAGTTGTAGAAGAAGATACTCTTCAGAGAACTGACATTCAAACCATTGAAGATGCTGATGGAAACTCCTTTCTAGAGATAGAAGATGTAATCAAGGCACCTGAATGGGGTGAATTGGTAAGGATGGTTAATGATGTCCGTAACGACATCCCAGAGATACCGGAGATAAAAGATTATGAACCACAGTTAGAAGAGATTTCTGCTACTATCCAACAGGTAAAGCAAGAGATTCCCATAGTTCCTGAGGTGAGGTATTATGAAGATGAGTTACAAGCATTACGAGAAACTATTAGTAAAGTTGAAGAGTCTATCCCTTCTTTACCTGCTTGGATTCACAAAGTCACCGAAGTCCCTGATTTTGCTTGGGTTGGAAAAGGATTCAATGTTATAGATGAAGACTTTAGAGTTGTAAGAGATTCTGTATCAACTTTAGGGAATCGTATTGAACAAGAATTAGAAAAGATACATGAAGAGTCAAACACTAAGGAGTTTGAAACAAAGACTGACTTTAAGACTATTCATGAGAGGGTTAATATAGTAAGAGAGGATATCTTTAAGCAATTAAAGGAGCAGTCTAGTGTTATCTGGAATCTACAAAAGAAATTAAAGGCAAATCAAAAAGAATTTGAGATTGCTTTCAATGAGAATCTTGGTGAGAAATTTGATGTATTTCAAGATGTAACTAAGAAAACAGTAGAAGGGTTACAAGAATCCTTTACTGATTCTACTACAACTCTTGCTCATTATATGGATAATGAGGTTAAGTCTCTTCAAGAAAGAATAAAGACTCTACCAAAACCAAAGTATTATGAGCAAGAACTTAAGAATATTAATAAAGAACTTAAGAATTTAACTGAGTTGAAGGCTCTTGTTTATGATATAAAGACTAAACAAAAAGTACTTGAGGAAGGTTATCTTTTAAGTGAACCTCCAAATCAAGGAGAGAATATTGGTAGTGGGGAAGATCCATTAACTCCAATGGATCAAAACTTTGCTACCCATGAAGATTTAGCAAAGCATTATAAGATTTTTATTAACAGGATTCAGACTCAACTTGCTACCATGGGTGGCGGTGGTGCTGGATTCATCAAGGATTTGGACGATGTTACTTTTGATGAGTCAACAGGAACAAATAAGTTACTTATTTACAGTGGATCTGGTTGGGTCGGTATTGCTAGTACTGCTCTTGCTCCTGCTGCAGAGACTCTCGATCAGACATTAAAACAAGGTAATACCTCTGCAATGGGGATGAATGTAAGTGGTATCACTTCTCTCAGTAATACTACTAATTCAACTGCATTTAATAATGGAGCATTAATTGTATCTGGTGGTGTTGGTATCGCTAAGAGTCTTACTGTTAAAGGTAATATATCTTGTGCTGGTACAGTTTATTATGAAGATGTAACTAATATAGATTCTGTTGGTATTGTTACGGCAAATAATAATATAGAAGTTAGTGGTATAGTCACTGCTGTTGCTGGTGCTGCTGTAACTTACTATGGAGATGGTTCTAATTTATCAGGTAAAGCATCCATTGGCTTAGTATTAGCATTAGGATAAAGACTCGTAACTGATAAATAGGCTGCAATTGCCTAAATTTTCATGCCTGATGAAGTTAAGAAGGACGTAAAGGAAAAAAGTGCTCTAGGTAAACTAAAGGAGAACCTCTTACCTGATGGTGATGAGAGTGCAGCAATTTTCTCTACATTTGTACGTCTTGGTGTGTTGGTCTGGTCCGGTGGAATATTAACATTAAATTATGTTACTGTCCCAGGATTGGTACAGCAAAAAATAGATCCGACTTTTATAGCTTCAGTTTTTACAGGAGTTTTAGCTAGCTTCGGAATTCAAACTGCTTCTAAAAAAGGAGATGGTACTATGAAGATGTCCGATAACGGCAATGGTGGAGCATCATATGGTGTTGGTGGTAAGAATGGCGGTCCTGTTCAGACGATTTACATTGAACAAGCCCCTCTCAAGATTATCACTGCTGCTGATGAGAAGAAAGAACCTCCTGTAAAACCTACGGTATAAAAATCATGCAAAAAATTATTAATGTACTTGCTATTGCGTCTGGCGTTGTATCTCTTGCCGTTGTTGGCAGTGTTGGTTACGTTTTCGTTAATAAGGACGCAATCATAGATAGCGTTAAAGAAAAAGCAATGGAAGCAGTAATGGGTGGACTTGGCGTTCCATCGATTCCTACTGGTGTTAGTGATCTTCCTGCAATAGGTGCTACTCCTAGTATAGGTGGCGGTGGTGATTCTACTGCTCCTGGTACTTCTGCTCCTCCTACAGCAGCATTGCCTGGATTCTAAATAATACAGTATTCGATTAAAGAATCTTGTCTTCTACTATTGAACGTAAGAATGGTATTAATATGTGCGTCTCCCTTGTGTGGCGCGGAAAGTATTATACCATTCAAATTTTCTTCCCTTCATTGAAGAAACCTTCTAGAGCAGAAGTGCAGGATTCTATTCAGAAGATATATCCTGGTGCTAAAGTTAATGCTTATTATGAACACCCTATCGATAGGACAGAACCAATCGTGAGACTCCCAGAAGAAATTGGTAAAGAAGTTGGTACTACTCCCGACGAAGACCCTGCGAAAGATAACAAAGAGAAGAAGAAATTAGATCAAGCAGAGAAAAGGATCTCTATGATTAAGAAATTGGTTCTACTGAAGAAAAGGCAGGCAGTCAATCAGGGAGCCGGTGCTGACGTAACCGTTTAAAAATATGTCAATAATATATCCAAAAATGTCCGACCCCGTAAAGGTCGCATATGGCAGTACTGTAGGAATCATTACTTGTACTGACAATAGAAAGGTTTATATTGATGGTGTGTATGCACATGCTGGGTATGGGGCATCAACTAGCGTTCAGGTATACTTTGTTCCTAATGGTGGGACTAGTGATGCTGAGGAGTATAGAATATATAATAATGATATTGCAAAGAACTCAAACGATAAATTTGAGATATATGCGTCTCCATTCTGCCTCCAGAATACTGGTGATGCATTATTTGTAGGAACTGGTAATTTTGGAACTACTGGTGCGGGAGCAACCTGTA
>Ga0208790_1000137_pt1 | contig 39287 bp, 57 predicted proteins | sample 10_taG_FD_184083 | JGI IMG/M metagenome (GOLD analysis project Ga0208790, IMG submission 184083) | Marine viral communities from the Subarctic Pacific Ocean - 10_ETSP_OMZ_AT15264 metaG (SPAdes) (version 2) | ecosystem: Environmental > Aquatic > Marine > Oceanic | place: Pacific Ocean | collected... | reverse complement strand
AACGGCGTTGACTTTCTTTCTAACCGCAACGACTTCGCCGTGTAGACGTGTCCCCATGGTCCGCATTTGCCGATAAAGGAAAAACCAAAACACGGCGCCGGCGCCGAGCTGGTTAATGATGGACGCCGGGTCAAACTCCAAATTGAAGTCCATTAGTCGGAGTCCGTTAGCTTAGGACTGCCAACGTCCGCCGCCTTGCTCGTTCCCGTAAACGCTGAAACCGCCTCGGCGATAACATATGGCGCCAACTCTTTGCGGACGCGGCGCCATACCTTGCGCGGGATTTCCGCGCGCGCCTCGATAACCTGTTCGCCGCCGCCGAGTTGGGCGCCGGCAATGTACTTGGTTACAATCTGCGGCGTCCCGTCCGGATTCTTAATCTTGCCGGCGACGGACTCGCGTCCGACTGCGATACCGACGATGTCGGCAAGGCGCCATGTTCCCTCGTATGTGCTCTTAGTAATCGGCATGGTTTCCCTTTATAGGTATCGGACGGTTACTTGGCCAAAGTCCGCTGTCGTTCCTGGATTGCTCGTGATCTGCATTGCCGCGATGAATAGCGTTATGTTGTGCAATGGCCAAACCGGCGCATACCTGGTGATCTCTATCCAATCACCATCCGTTGGTACGGACCCAATCGCGGCGTTGTAATGCGAAACAATGATAGTACCACCAATCATCGCCATTCGTTGCCATGATGCGTCTGCGCCGTCGTTGATATTGTATAGGATTGTGGAAACGCCGCGGTATACGAGTTGTTTATAGGCGCCTGCTTGTTTCAACGCCTGGAAGTTAACAAAGTCGGCGTTGCCGCCGTCAAAGTATACGCAAAAATGTGTTCCCGTATCGTTGGCGTCGTCCGAGGTCCGGTGAAAAAAGACTTCCCAATCCGAATACGTTGGAAGGGTTGTCGTTTCGAGGCGAACCGCGTTGTATGTCCCGTTAGTCCATTCCGACTGTTGCGCCGCAGGCGCCGTAATCGTGGTAACTCCGGACGCCTTTGAAAACGTCCCGCCGGCGCCGCCGACCTCAGTCCAAATCGCGTGGATTGTGTTGTCGTTGGGATCTTTGAAACCGTTTGTGAACCGATTATTGCCTTCGTCCCATGTCAACTTGCCTTTGTCGACCATGTATTCCGAGGTAATCGTCCCGGTCTGTATTTCCCCGTCGGCGGCGAATTCATAGACATCATACCAAGTGGGACCAGTGGTGTCCCACCAGCCAATTGATAGAATGTCCAAAGCAGGGCCAGTGCCAGAGATACCAGTGCCAATGACTACTGATTTATTACCAGCAGCGTCAGCCCTGGCAGAACACATCAGCTTGAGTGGACCATCCAGGTTATTGAATATCAGGCCACCATTGGCATCACCAGCAGGGACGCCACCATAAGCAAGATTCCCATAGATGTATGTATTGGCACCACCCAGGACATATGTGGTCCCATTGATGATGCCGGCCTTTGCCGTTTCGCCTATCGAGTCAACCCATGTTCCGCCGGTGTTAACCATGAATCCGCCGGCGGCGACACTTCCAACGGTATGATCGGACGTTGAGTCAACGGCGTGCGAGCGGTTGTGGCGCGCCGTCGTATTGGCGTTGATCGCCGCCTGATCTTCTTCGTTGAACCCTTCGTTGCCTTGTCTATATCCTGGCATTTTAGTGTTCCGAAAAGCCGACGAATGCGTTTACATCGCCGGCGTTGGTATCCAGGCGCCGGACTGCAATCCGCTGATACGCCGTCAATCCCTCGTAACGCTGGCCCTCGTTGTCTTCCTCGGACAATTGGACGCGGTCCACAATGACCCAACCGGGATCCGCTTGCGGATATGCCCAAATTTCGAGATCGCAAACGTTTGTTTTGCCCAAAAGGATATGGACGTCCTTAGCCTGTCGATTGTCGGCGACGGCCACGCCATGCGCCGTTGTTGTCGGCGACGTATCAGAATTCGCCGCCGTATCTTGCGTCCAATCCGCCCAACCGACGCGGACGCCTCCGGTTCTACTCATCGCCTAAAACCTCCGAAAGGGTTTCGAGAAATCTTTCCCAAGTGTATTTTTCCCGCACCATCGAAAAGCCCAACCGTTGACGGTCTAAGAGCGCATCCGGCGGCGCGGACTGCCAGTAGTCTACCACGTTGGAAGAATCAATAACAACAACGTCCGGCGCCGTATATCCGCAACCGCGGCGGCATAGCGGGATAATGCCCCATGACATCGCCTCCAATACCGTCGTCGGGTTTGCGTCATGGTCCGCCATCATAACCAAAAAGTCATATTCGGCGAGTTGTGCGCGCGCCTCGTTGGTCGAAAAGTCAACGTAACCATGCCGGACTGTGCCAGGTATTTCACCATAACCGAAATGTCCGACGGTGTATTTTTGCGCCAACTCGGCGACGTATTCCGGACCTTTTATCGGCAACGTGCAACCGATAAAGGCGAACCGGCGTTGTCCCGGCGGGTTGAACGCGCGTTCCAACGGCGGAAAATGGGCCGGGTTGACCGCCATATCAACGGCGCGCGCGTCCCAATACGGCGGCAATTGACGCGCCCAATAGTCGCCACATATGCAAATCAGCGAGGCGTCATGGTGGATATAATCCAGGTTCCGCGTGTATTCCGTCGATCCGTTCCATGGTGATATAGCAACGCGGTCCGCCCATGGTCCGCAAACGGAGTTGCGCCAAATGCGGCCGGCGTCCGGATGCGGATGTCCCAACAGTACATCGCCGGGTTGCGGTTGAATGGCGCCGCGGTCGTCCCAATCGTATTGCCGGACCTCGTGTCCAGCTCGGCGCAGTCCCGCCGCGACGTGGTTACCGATTGACCACGGCGCCGCGATCTTGTCCGCGTCAAACGGATAAACAAAATGAATCATCCGACAATGTCCAGAATGGCGCGCGCGCGGTCAATGTATGTGTTGCCGTCCATGACTGCGGCATTCTGGCGCACCACCATGTCCCCATGGTCCGCCGCGATAAGTTGCCGGCAATGGTCCGCGTCCCTGTACGTTAACCACGGAATGTCCCGGTGTAACTCGTGCGTTTTGTCCGCCTCGGTTATCAGCAACACACCGGACGCCATAGTTTCCCACGGGCGCATTACAAGCAACCCGCCGCCGCCGGAGGCGTAATGGTGGACATGGACGGCGAGTCCGCGCAACCGCCGCGCATAGGCGGCATGATATACGCCGGACACGAGGTCCACGCCGGCGCGCCGTGCAAAGTCCGCGCGTTGTTCAAACGGCGTCCCGATTATCGCCGCGCCGTGTCCCGGTGTTTTACCTGGATAGAATAGGTCCGGGTCCGCGGCATACGGCAAATAATGCCAGTCGGTTTTGACGTGATTTGGATTGGCGCAACATACGAGGTCCGCGCCGAGCTGGTCAATGATCGCCGCCTCACGTTGCGGATATCTGTCAATGTCAAACGTCCAGTAAACCTTTGGACAGTCCAACGCGCCCAACTCCGGATACTGTTCCTCGCCGTCCCCACATTCCATTCTGACAAGCAAGTCCGGCGACGGCGGCAAGGCGCGGCCGATCCATTGCCTGGACTGATATACTTTGGCATAAGGGTATACGGCATGGCCGAGGCGGCGGAACGCGCGGACCATACTGTCCCCGGTTGCGTATCCCGCGCCGGTTCCGAGGATTGCGCGGTATGCGACTATGACGCGCAATGCGCCGCAATCCTTTTGACGTGCGATAGAAAATCCCCAACGCCATGATCTAACTTCATTCTGTTCCTGTTAGCATCCATTGCGGCGGCGTATAAACGGCCGTTGACCAATTGTTATCGGCGGCGCGTCCCCACTTTGCCACAATATCCTGTAACGCCTCCAACGACGGCGCGTCAACTTCGCGCCAACGCCGGTTGACGACTCGCCATATTTCATCGATTGTCGGCGGATCGCCGGGTTGCCCGACGACTAGCAGGACTGTGAACCCTGGTATTGCCGACATGCGTTCAAGGCATATCCGTTGCGGCGTTTGCATTTGCCCATTGGGCCGTTTGCCTTCCAACACCAAGAAAAAGCCGTTGATCTCGGACACGCCGTCAATGTCCATGCAACCGAGTCCGCGCGGGATATGTCCGCGCAGGAACGCCCAATCCCAACGGCCGGCGTCAAACGATTGCAATGAGCGTATGTTACCCACGGATCCCCTTAATCAATCGTTCCATGTCCGCCGGCGGCAACCGTGGCATATGTGCGTCGATGTATTCTCCGGAGGCGAGGCGCGCCGGGTCAACGCGCCAACAAGATCTGTCAAGGCGCGCGTCCGCAATGCCGTCCGTCCATCCCCGGTTGATCCCTATCACGTCGCCTGTCCAGCGGCGCAACAGCTCGGCCAATAACGACTCGTCGGAAAAGGGCGCGCGCCACGGGTCCGCCTTGCCGTCCCCGCGCAACCCGCGCCAGGTTTCCAGCAACGCCGGCCGCGCAAGGTGCAACGGGTTGACGATGTCCCGCCATATGCGTTGATCGGCGGCGAGGTAACATATCGGAAACCGCCCTTGCGCCCATGACGCATATGCGTCCGCGCCATAGCAATATAACGACTTGTCCCAACGTGTAACCGCGTTGACTAAAAAGTCAAACTCTTGGCGGCGCAACGGCAACATATCCGCGTCCGACAGTATCGAGATACCCGGCAACTCGGACGCCGATATCATCCGCGATATTTTGGCGGCATGTCCAACGGGTATGCCTAACCATCCCTCCGGCCCAACGGCGTTGACATGCGGCGCGAATCCGAGTCCGCGCCATTGTTCCGCGACAAGTCCCGCCATGTGTGAAAACTTGCCGCCGATATCATGCGAGATGATTACGCGTGTCATGTTCCGTTGCGCCTCAATACGCTCGTCCGAGCTGTCCCAGTATGTTCGTCCGTCCAATTCCATCCGAGTAACGGCCGGACCTTGTCCCACCTATAGCCGGGTTCCTGCGTATCATGGCAGACGATCACGTCCGTTATCATCGTCGCCATGCGGACTTGTTCCGGACGTGATTCCCCGTGTCCGTCAACGAGGACAACGTCAAAACGCCTGGACAGGCGCGCCAATGCCTCAATGTAACTAAGCGCGCGGGTTGCGCCCTCGGCGTAATGGCGTTCCGAACGCGGGTTGTCCGCGAACAATCCGGACACATATTCGAACCATTCCCGCGATTGCATTTCGATTGATACGACGGCCGCACACTTGGACAGTAGAAACGGCGTCGATGCAATGCCGCAACCAAACTCAAGTACCCTGTCCCCGTGCTTAACGAGGCGCGCCAAGACGGGCAAGTGGGACGCGATAGTGGGTATCATGACGCCGCCGCCTTGATCCGCTCAACCCAATACGTCAACGTCAACGGCGCCAAGTCGTAATCCGTATCCATGATTCGCATATATTCCCCTTCCAAGTATTCGGCGGTGAGTCCGGCCCAGTCGTCAACCCAAAGGATCGGCAACGCCTCAAAAAATGACATCGCATGGCAACGCCGGACAATCGGGACGGACCGCAAAACCAACGTGTCCCAAAGGCGGATCGTGTCAATCCCGTTGCCGCGCGGACATGCGACGAACTTATGCCGGTAAATGCCGTCCAAATATCGCCGGTATCCCTCGCCGTCCCGTTGCCATGGATAGACGGTTGTCCACGGTTTATCCTGGTACAACGTCCGGACCATTGTCCGCGCGTCCGGCGATGTCCCGTCCCGCCAGTTAATGAACATCAACCCGTTAACGTCCTTCGTTTCCTGCGCCTTGTCCGTCAACGTGGACGTTTCGCCGAGTATCTTTGTCACCGGTTCCTGGTGACCTATCGGGCGCCCGTGAAACCGTGGCGAGTTGAATATAACATTCTGCCCAAACCACGCGACAAGGTCCGTATGCCCGAACCGGCGCAACGACTCGGCGTTGACAGGATAATCAGAGTCGCCCGTAACCAGAACCCGGCAACGCCGCGCGTCCGCCGTCCGCATTTCGTCCAGCTTGAAATAGCCGACACCGGCAACGTCCGCCAACGCCGCGCGCAACCGCGAACCGATTATCAATTCATCCGGCGTAGTCTGGAATTCGGACAACCTCATGACGCGCCGTAAAGCGGAAAATCAAACGGTCCGTCCTTCCGATACCGCGCCAACGCCCAATTCCAAAACGGGGACACGGAATCGTTGTCCTGGACCTTTTGGCAGTAATTCAAGTTACGCCCACAAAACCCGCACAGGCGTTTTAAAACGCTTTCCGCCCATGGCCTATCGAGCATATTGAGGCGGCGGCGGAATACGTCCAAACCGATTACACGGGCGCCGCCGCACGCACAGGGAAGATATCCCCAACGGGTCAAGGCAAGTCCGCAAGTCGAATGGATTTGACATGACTTGATCCGTTTGTGGCCGAGGTCAACGGGCGCCAAAAAGACGTTTCCGAATTCCGGAACTTTGATCAACTCGCCGGCCTTTTTGTCCGCGAAAAACGAACCGACGCGAACGTCGTATCCCATGGACGCGGCAATCTCAACGCCGGCGGTTGCCCGTTTACCGTGTCCGTTACTTACTAACTTGAGATTGACGGACGGCCGATAGTCGCGGACCTCGCGGACGGCGGTTAGTATCTCGAAAAGATTGGGGTGGGTTGTCGGTTCGCCGCCCATTATGATGATTTCTTCCCATGGCCAACCGAGGGCGGACGACTCGCGGACGAACCGGCGGACTTGATCGACTGTCATACGGGCGCCCGTTGGCGCAGAATCGCAATACTGATTACAGGCAAAACAACGCAGGTTACAGGCGGACGTGATTTCCAGGTTGACGAATCGCCATTGTTGACTGTGCGCGATCTCAACGGACGCGCCGTTTCGGCGCATGTATTCGGCGCAGTACTTTGACGCGCTAGTCATTGGGCCAACGGCCCGGCTCGCAAGGAAACCCGGCGGACTTGCGCGCCGCAAATGCCTTTTCACCGGCCGCCCAATTCGCCTTTTGGTACGCGCGGCGATAGGTGTTATCCGAGGCGGCGCCTTCCCAGGCGTGGTTAAAGCGGATATGCATGGCGTCAATAATGGCGTCCAACCGTTGCGCCATGGCGGTGACATCGTCGTCGCAGTAAACGGAGGGATACGACGGGTGATAGAAAAAGCCGGCGCCCTCAAACCATGCGCGCGTGCCGACAAGGATTGTCAACAAGTCCGGTTTATCCGGGTTCACCTTGTCGCCTGTCCCGTCGTCAACGTGCAACAATGCCGGCCGGGACGTGTCGCCAAACGCCTCAACAACGGCGGCGTCCCAATCTTTCGGCGGGATAATGTCGTCATGAACCTGGACAATGATATCACCTGTCGAGGCGTACAACGCGCGGTTATATGCGTCAACCGGACCCGGCCGGGACTCGCCGCCGATCACGTTAACCGTCGTTGGCCAGGACTCATCGATCAGTTTCAGCTCATTGCCTTTCGGCGTAACCATTTGTTTGTCGTCAACGTCAACGGACAAAATGTATTCCAGGTTATGGGCGCCGGAGGCGCGGGACATCCACGCATCATAAGCGGCGCGCGCCTTTGCCGGCCGGCCGCGTGTCGCGTGCAAAAGGGAAATCGTCAACGGCGCGGCGTTTGTTTCATGTGAAACATTGTCGCGCGGGACTGCGGGGAAATTGTCCGGCGGGTTGTCCGCCGCCTCGCGTTGCGCGGTCGCCTCGGCGGACTCGGAATCCGCCGTAACCGTGTATTTGTAGTGTCCCCAATGGCCAACGATGGGACGCGTTGAAACGTGGACGGGAAATCCGAGATGTGATGCACGGTGACAAAACGCCCAGTCCTCGGACAAGTGGAGTTTGGCATTGCCAACCGGATGATCCACAACGCATGGCAGAAACGTCGGCTTGAATCCGGGTTGCATTTCAATCATGGAATCCGAAACCGCCTGGACAACGTCGCGGTGATACGCCGTAAAAGCGGACCCGACGTAATGCGCCTCGATTGTTTCAGGCGCGCCCATGTTCAGCGTTTGTTCTTTCTTAAACAGCGTCGCGACGCCCTCCCCGCGCGTCCGCTTGGATACCACGCCGCCGACAATCCCCTTTGTTTGGGCGGCGAGGCGCGCAAGGTGCAACAAGTCGCCCTCATAATCGGCGTCCGCGCCGGTCCATTCCAAATCGTGGTCGATCATCAACAAGACTTCGTTGTCCGTCTTGAGGAAGTCCCGCGCGCAAATGGAACGCGCCCGATCAATGAGGGCGTCCCCATGGGGGATTGATAACGATACCTGCCACGGGCGCATATCTTTCGCCGGACCCGTTGCGGTATACCCAACGCGCGCCGCCTCGTCCCGGTGACTAACAACGCCCATCGCCGTTGCCGCGCGGCATAAGTCGCGGACAACGGACACCATTGTCATTGGCCATACTCCGCCATAGGCGAAAACGGCGACCATGGTTTTTGGTCCGCCGGTTGTGTTCGCGTTCATTTGCATTTTGTCCCCTAAAGATTCCGGCGCGGCAAGGCGGGAAGGGAAGGGGACGCAACCCAGATACCTTGCCGGCCGGAAAATGTTTATTGGTTATAACCTTGCGTCCCGTCGATTATCTTAAGGCGCCTCGCGTTCCATAGTCCAGCCTAAAATGTGGACCGCGCCGTTATGCGCCTGTGCGAATAGATCAAACTTGTTGCGCGATATCGATTCATCGTCGTCCGCAATCGCCGCGTTTGCGTGAACCGTTGTCGCCGTGTACCAATCGGGCGCGCCAATGCCGGCGGCAACGTTGACCTCGGCCGAGTCCGCCGGACCTTGCACCTTGATACGCGCGTTGGATATGTCCGTATCGTCAAGGCCGGCGTGAAAACGCCAAACGCATTTGACGGACTGTCCGTTGGCCGTCGCCTCGTTGCCGTATCCAGCTCGGTAGACGTGCGATGAAAAGCCCGGCGAGTTGGCGGACCTCGCCGTAAACGACTGGTCTAGCAGGTTAACGTATGTATCAGCGCCGACTGCGGCCGGGTCAACGGTTATCCCTCGGCGGTCGCCTGGACTCGCCGCCGGGTTCCATGTCCCGGATACCGTATCCGCGGACCAGCACGATTCGACGGGTTGTCCCTTCGTCCGTTGATTGTGTAAAGCCTTCCGCGTGTCGTCTACCAATTGCGGCGTGATAACGTCCATGGGGCGCGCCGTGTCCATGGTAACGGACTCGTGTACGTCGGATTGGAGATCGTAAATTTCTTTATCCTGGACAACGAGGTCCATGATTCGCATGGCGCCATAGGTGGAAATCCCCGTGTTAATTACGGCGTTCGCCTCGTCGCCGCGCGGGACATCTATCTCGGTGTAGTACAGATCCCAATGGTAGTTTGTTCCGACGTTGAGATTGTAGGAATACGACTGTTGATTCTGTGTTCCGAGGTATACCGCGGCGACGGTGTTGGTGTTGGACACGTTCGCCGCCATGGGGACGGCCAGTATCCGGACAACTCTGTCCCGCCCTTGCCTGTCGTTGTCGTTGTACTGCCATACATGCAACGGTTCCGCCGTGTTCATAGAATCCGCGAGTCCGTCCACGGGGCGCGCCATGCCAAACGTAATTCGTGGCGATTGGCCAACAAGGTGCGTTGTCGCCTCGGCCAGCGCCTGAATTGGCCGGACACGCGAGGACATGCGCCGCGCCGTCCCATCGATGTCAACAACCCAGTTGTCCGCAATGTGCGAAATGTCGACGTTAGACCATGCCGGGTTGACTGGTATCAATGCCATTATGCAATCCTCGGCGTTATATCGAGCGAACAAATTGCGCCGCGCGTTGACCCGTCCCCGTTTTTCGATGTGAGGATAAACCAGCTCATGCCGGAATCCTCGGCGCGAACAATGTTCAGCGTTGACGTTTGCGGATACCACGTCCCTTGATCGCATTGGATACGGTCCGAGGTCCGGTTAACTCCGGCGCGGTCCGTATCAATTGGATCTTGTGGTCCAATATAGAGTTGGTCCAAACAATACAGCGTCCAGTCAATGGTATCGCCGCCGGCCGTCCGCTTATGCGTCAACGTCCATGTAATCGACGTATAGCCCTCCGGAATGAATACGGGACACATTACCAGGGTAACGATTTCCGTTGTCTTGGTATCCGTTGAATAACACCAGGGATAAAACGCCTGTCCCCGTATCTTTTGAACCGCGCCAAACGCCTTTGTATTGTTGATGTTCCGCGCCATGGTCAATACGTCGCCAACGGATACCGGATCGCCTGTCCCAACAACCGGCGTCGCTCGATACTGGTAATTTGCCTCGGCCGTCATGTTATCCCCATCGATACGGTATCACGTCGGACAATGATTCCGTATCCACGTTTGCCGCCCATGTCCCGGCCGATACGCCGGACACGTTGGCTTGACTTATGTTGATTTCGGCATAAGGCGCAAACGTGACAACGTATTCTTTCGCGTTGTCCCATCCGGCCAACGTCGTATTGGAGTCCAGTATCAACGTCGTATTGGCGGCGTGGTAATTCACAATCCCGATTGGCCCAAACGTTTGCGGACTGTCCGGATTCGTCGGCGCCTGTTCTTTGATCGTAACTTTCCAACCGGATGTCCCGCCGGACACGGCGGCGCCGTCATGGCTTGACGTTGTCGTAAACTCGCCTTGTTTCACCGTCAACGTTGTTGCCGCCGGATCCCATCCGGCATTTCCCGCGGAAAAGTCTATCTTCGTTGTCGGCGTAAAGTTGACGCCGTACTTTTTGAAATCGTGGACAAGCAACGTCGCCGTCCCGGTGTGCTTTTCCCAATCCCATCCGGACTGAATAACCGTCGCGTATGCCGTGAACCCTAGCGTCCCCGTCCCCGTTGGACTCATTAACGTCGTCGTCACAAACTTGACTTTGTCGCCTACGAATACCTGGTCCTCGACTTTTGGGCCGAGTGTAACCGACACGAGGGCGGACGGGTAACGGATAAACCGGCCGAGTAGTTCCGTTTTGAGCAACGCGGACAACTTGGCGGCGGTTGTTTCCTTGACGTCCGAGGCGAGATACACGCCGGGATGTTTCAGTTTCACTTGCTTTACAACTGTTGTTCCAAGGGCGGAATCAACGTCCGTTATGATATACGGCGCGTTATATTTGCCGGTGTAGTGATTGTATACAATCTCCGCGACGTATTGATTTATCACAACGGACGAACCAATATCCATGTCCGGCCAGTCATGGCCGGCGCGCGCGGACTCGTCAATCGTAACCGTCCAGTCGTCGCGGTTCGTATCGAGGACACGCCGGACGCGGATCTTTCCCTGCCGCCAAACAACCGCGAACCCGAACAACTTACATTCACGTTGTGCCAACTCTATCCAGGACTCCGGCGATGAAATAATATATGCCTTCCGTTGCGCCAACGAGCTGGGCAAAACCGACTTGTCCGCGTCAATAAACGATTGCTCGTCTACCAACTCACGTTGTATCGCGAGTCCCCAACCGGACGGATACACGTCATACGTCCCGTTGTATCCCTTGACGCCGGTTGACACTAGCATGTTAAGCAACATTTCAAACGGTCCGCGCGTCCGTTTCACTTCCTTATACTTGGGTATCAGGACTTGGCGGACCTCCGGACCCGTCCATGGATTGTCGCCGTACTTCAATCCAATATGGCCGGAGAAATGCTTAAGTTTTATTGGTTCATTGGATAACGTAAGGCGCGCGGGGAATCCAACGGACTTTGCAGTGTATGACCCGAAATACGATCCGTCCAATTTTGCAACGGAATTGAGGACGGCCTTTTCCACCATGAAATATGCAACGTCCGGGTCCGCGCCCTCGTCCCGTTGCGATTCTACCAGGGATTGCGACGGGTAATTCTTGCCGTCCTTTGCAAGGTACATCGTTGCGCCGTTGGCGAGGCGATCCAGCGGATGATATACATAGAAGTAATCGCCATCCATTTTGACGAATGTCTTAGGGACGTTAAAGGTAATACCTTTCCATCCGTCAAAACCGAGGGCGTTCAATGCGTGGCAAAATCCGCCGTCGCCCTTTGCCGGAATCATTACGACTGTGTAATCATCAGATCCGGAGGCGGACGCGGGAATATAGTTAACCGCAACAATTTCCGATTTGCCGTTCAACCCAATTCCCGCCGTGAATTGAACCCAGTTAATTTTATACTGCAATGCCGCCAATTGCTTATTAACGGCGGCGAGGAATACCGCCGGCGTGTCGTAATGACCGGACGCGCATAGTTCGTAACCGTAAACGGTGAACCATGTCCCGGACGCCTGAGATTTGAGCGTTATGTCAACCTTGCGTCCCCATCCGCCGGACAGGTTTATCCCGTCAATTCGTTCCTTTCCCGCCGTCCGAAACACCTTGTTTTGCAACTCTTCCAGAACGGATTTGCAAGACAGTTTCCATGTCCCCGTCCGGCCGTCCCTCACGATCCTATCGCTAATACGGCCGGCCCAAACAAGGCGCGCCTCCGCCTCCGGACGCCATGCGTTCGTTTCCCTGTCCCATGTGATCAAGTACATCGCAACGCGCCGGCCGAAAAAGGAAAAGGGTTTTTTGCCAACGTGGTAATGATATCCCCGCGCGCCGTCCGGCGGACGGTCAACCGTCCATCCGTATGTCTGTCCAATATTGACGCAAGGGTAAACGCCCTTGGTTACGTTCGTAAACGATGTCCCCGTTATGCCGGTATAGTTGATCGTTTCTTGGCCGAGGTATGCAGTCCCTGGCGACGTAAAATCCGCCGTCGCCTTGACTGGGATTGTTATCCCGTTGGCCGGTATGTTGTTAAGGTCCGTCAACCCGGCGGATACGCGCGCATGGTTCACCGTTGCCCAGGCATTGGGCGCGAAGAGTTGCCCGAAATACGATGTCCCGTCCGCGTTTTCAATGTCGTCCAGCTCAAACGTCATGGCCGACAGGGACGGCGTCATGTCGCCTAAGTCCAATTCAAGCGTAGACTCGGACGGCGGACGTAGACACTGCTTGACGGACCTTGACCATGATGGGGACGCGCGGTCCCCGCGTTGAAAGAAAAGCGGCTCAACGCCGTCTATGGCCAGATAAACGCGCCTTTCGGACGCGACGGCGGTTGCAATGTCGGTTGATACCGTCATGTAACGTACTTCTCGAAACGCATGTCAACGTCCCACAACCCATTGTAGTTTCGGATATGCCGGCCAACCGTTTGCAAAAACGATCCGAGCGGTTCGTCCTCTTCGCCTGGAACCCATAGCCCGGTTTTGGTATTCGCCGCCGAGGACGTTGAGCGGTCAACGTAAATTCGGACGGGTTGTCCGGCGTGGACGACATCAACCCAGAATTGTTGCAAGTCGTCGTATATCGTCCCGGTTGACGGCGTAATAACTTCCGAGTCGTCCAACAACTCGTAACTGATTTGCGCGTCATACAATACCGCCGTCCCCTTGACGGACCAAGACGATCCGTCCTTTGACCGTCCGGCGCGCGTCGGCGAGTTGGGCGCCCAAAATTGCGCCAAGTCCAACGGATAATCCGTTGGGCATTTTGACGGACTCCAAACATACCGCGGGGACTGTGCGGCCGTGTATGTATCGGCGCCCGTTTGCGCGCCTGTGAACCCTAACAGCGTTTTAAGATCCGAGTCCGTCCATGTGATATCAACGGACGCCGCCGGCAACGTATCAAAGTCAATCGTTACCCTGTCCGTCGTTGCGTTATATGTCACCGTCGCGCCGCCGTAATCAACGGCGCCCTTGACGCCGAGGTCGCGGATCTGCGCTTGGACATGTTCAACGAGTTGGCTTGTTCCCTCACCGGAATACGACTCAAGATAATATTCGCCGGCGGTGAGCTGGACGGCATACGGCACCGAGTTGTCCGAATCCGTAACCGTAAAATCTTGATTGTTTGTGCCGATAGTGAACCGGCCAAAGTATCTTTGAAATGTGTCCGTCATGCGTTTGCCGCCCTCTGTAACATCGCGTCCGTTATCACCTTGCTAGACGGGTTCGCCGGATCGTTGACGTATACATTAAGCACAATCGCGCGCGTTGACTCAACCGCCTTGCCGAACCCAGGACGATACGCCGTTTCCTTTTTCGTCGTTGTCGCCTTTTTCTTTGACGCGCCGCCGCCGGCCGTTGCCGAGGATAACGCAAGTCCAACCGCGCCGGACCCGGCCGCAACCGCGCCCATCATTCCCGCCGCTGAAAAGTACTTTGCCGCCGAGGCGTAATTAAACGACGCCGCCGCCGCCAATCCCTCGGCCGCATAGAAAATAGCCTTGACCGTCGCTTCTTGTGCGACGCCCAACAACGTTGCCTTTACCATCTTAGCGACGGCCAATCCCATACTGTCCCCGCCTTGGATCGCCGCGTCCGCCGCCGCCCACAACCCGCCGGCGAAGTTTGCCAACGACGAAACGCCGGTTGACTGTATCCATTCCCCGCCCTCTTTCATTGCCGCGTTTGCCTGTCGCAATGCATCCGCCCGTGCAAGGTCCGCCTTTACTGCGGCGTTACTGGCGCCGGCGTACTTTTGCAATCCCGACATTTTGGATTCATCGAATTGGAACCCGCCCTCCGGACCTTGCGGCGTCCCCGTGTATTCCTTGCCAAACAACTTGCCGAATCCAGGCAACGCGCCCGTCCCTGCTATTTGGTCAACGATGGTCCTTTGGGGCGCGCCCTTCGCCATGCGTGTTTTTTTCAGTTTCGTCTTTGGCTTTGCCGCCGGCGCCGTGTCCTTGTATGCCTGTGCCTGTGCGGCGCGGAATTCTGCCAACTCCTGCGCCCGCGCCGCCTTTGCCCGTTTCGTCGCGCTTTGTCTCGACAATGCGTCCAATCGTTTTTGTGCGAGGCGCATTTTTGCCAACTGGCGGTTGATAGACTGCTTAGTTACCGTTGGTAAATTCTTGCGGATAACCGGCGAGTCCGGGTCAACGCCGTATGACTGGACGGCGGCGCGCGCCTCATTGAGTTGCCGGCCCAATTCCGCGCGCAACTCCGGCGTTTTGACCTTGCCGGAATGAATCATTCCGAGGTCGCGCGCCGCTTGTCTTGCCGCAACGGCGAGTCCGGATATCATGTCAACAAACGGTTTCCAGCGTCCAACCGCCGACGCCGCCTTTGACGCCGCCGTTGATAGGATGTTTCCGAGTTTTGTCAACTCGGACCCGGCCGTCTTTGTCCTGTCCCCCAACTCGCCGGCCTTGTTGGATAACTGCGATAACGCCTCTTTCTGAAAAGCGATCTTTTTTTGCGAGGCGGTGAGCTTGTCCGACGTTGTCCCGATTGACGCGGCGTAATCTTTGTACGCTTGTTCCGCCTTGATCACTACGCCGACGTTGTCCGCAACGGCGGTAGATTGGCGCGCCAACATAGTTGTTGCGGACTCAAGGGCAAACTTGAGATCAATCGACATGGCGCCGGATATCTTCGTCAAATGGCCGAGCATTTTATTAAACTCGGCGTCCGTCATTTTAACGCCAAGCGTGGCAAGGCGGTTTTTTGCCACCATGATATCAATGTCTTTTGCGAGTCCTTGCGTCGCAACGCGCGCGGACTTGATATCGCCTGTGTATATCTTTTGCGCCTGGGTGAACCGGTCCGCCTCTTTTAGACTGTCAACAAGCGCCTTCGTCAGCAAGGCAACGCCGCCGGCGGCGAGTCCGACAAGGGCGCCCTTTGCAAGGGTTGCCGCCTTTGCCATGTTCTTTGACGCGGTCGCCTGTTTCTTTTTTGCCGTCGTATTCTTGTTCGTTATAGAGGTATTCCGGACCGTCGCGGCGGATAGTTTCTTCGTCGCCGCCGTCGTTTTGTCCTCGGACTTGGCGACCGCGTCCATAATCTTTTTCAGATCTTTTTCGTGCTTTTCTTGTTTGCGAACCGCCTTTGCAACGTCCTTGATCTCGGCCTTGTATTGGTCCGCGTTCAATATGTAACGCTGGATAATGTCCGGCGCCATGCCTCCAACGTTTCCTGTGATCGCCATGATTAAACCTTTTCAACCTTGGGACGGATGGACTTTAGCAACTGTCCGGAACGAACCATAACCGGCCGGCCTGGATACTTTTCGTCCTTCCATTTTTTATATCCAGGAGACAGCGGCGCGATTATCCCCCTCTGGTTCTTGCCTTCCTTGACGTGCTTTTCGTAGATCTCCTTTGTCAAATCTCCGACCTTTCGCGCCGCGTCGTCAAGCGTCCCCTTTCCCTCTATCAACGCCTTTTGAAACTCGCGTTGTATCCGGTTCCATTCGGCGGCGGACGTGAACCAAGGGCGGCGAGGCGGCGTTTTCATATGCCGGCCGCCCTTGTCGATCCTGTCAACGCCATGCCAGTTGATCCAAAGTATTTGAGCATTGGCGCGCGCGGTTCGCGCCGTCGCGGTTACTTCCATGTCCACAATATAACTCGCCGTCGCGTTGTTCTTTTTAATCAACGCCGCGGACGCCTCTTTTAGATTACTTGAAATGTCTCTTTTTGCCGCCATCGGTCCCCGTGGTAATGCCGGAGTCTAGCAATTGCGCCTGTTGTTCACATTCCCAACTCTTTTGCTCGGCGTCCGCAATCCTTAGCAACTCCACCATGGGCGCCGGCATATCCATAACACTGCCGAGGGCGCCGCGCCGATAATCTTCCAAATCATTGTACACTAATTGGACGGCCGGTTGTAACCAGCAATGGCGCGGACACGTCCGGGACTCCGGCAGCTCGTCCGCGCCGTTGGCATATTTGACGGACGCCTCGCCGGCGTATCCATCAAACCCGCAACCGTAAACCTGCCGCATGTCCTCGGCGCAGTCGGCGCAGTCCGCCGGCCATGGAACCACGCGCGTCCGGTGTTGTCCTCGTTTTACTTCCCTGTGTCCCCATATGGCGTGCCGGACTTTTTGGGCAAAGGGCCGGACGCCTCACTGTATTGCGCGATCATGTTAGACAAGGCGTAAAGATACTCGGCCGGCGGGTCTAGCGCGTCCATCCATTTAGGGGACGACATGGCGCCCATATCGCCGTTTTGCGCGCGGTCCGGTTGTGGTGCCTCGGACTCACGTCCGGCGGCGTCAATGAGCGTATAGCCCTTGTGAGCGGTAACGGCACAACGCCAACGCCATGCAGCAACCCGGCGGGGGTGCGCCTCGTCCGGGGACGCCTCTTTTTGCCGGCGGGTCAACGCCTGGATAGTGAACCAGGTTGGTTCCGCGCCCTCGATAAACTTAATATGCGCCTCGTCAAATCCGGAGTCCGAATAAGCAGTCAAGTCGGACTCTGCCGTGTCAACGGCCGGGTCCGCAACGATAACGATATCGTCGTCAATCGGCGCAACAATCGCGATTACAACTCTTTTCGGTCCGCCAATGCGGCGAATAATTGCCATGATGTCCCCTTGTGTTGGCTAGAAATGATGGATTTTGAAAACGGAGGATCGCAACTCGTTTGAATCCGTATAGTCCTCGTCGCCATGTAACGAAATCTTGACGCCGGCGAGGTTTCCAATAACGGAATCTTCCGGCAAGTTGTCAATAAAGCACGAAGTTAACTCTATGGCGGCGGTTTTAGTCGCCGCGGTTCCGAGCTGTAACATAGCGGTTTTTTCCGTCCCGTTGTCATAGTCGGTCTTGAGTCCAAGCATGTCCTCGTCATATAGCAACGTTACTTCCATTGTCGGAACGGACATAACCTGTTCATAGCCGCCGACGCCGTTGTTACCGCATGGGCACGGCAACTCTTCGATTTCCATTCCAGGCGAAAAGGAAAACTCGCCGGCTTTCCAACAAGTCCGCGCCGCCGCGCCATAGTCGCCGAGGTGAAACATTCCGATTGATTTGTTAAACGCCGGAGTCCCGGACGCCGGATCGTCGTCATGTGTAAACGACGCGCGACTATCGGCCGCAACGTGCTTATGGTCCGAACACGCAACGGTGACATCAACCGTTGGCCGTTCGCCAACGGCCGTCCCGCCGATCTCAAACGTCCCGGCGCCGCCGATAGTCTGGCGCTGATCCGCCGTACTGTGCCCGATTGACAACGTTTCAATGTACTCCTGCGCCGCGGATTCGTCATAATGGACAGTGTCCGAAAAGACGACGGCGTCCCCGGACGAGGGCGCGCCGGTAAAGGCAAAAGATACCGTTGCCCAATCGGCGCCCGTTGCGTTGATGGGCCGGACCTCGCCGCCGCCGCGGCCGTCCCCGCGCGTCCCAATCAATACCGCCTGTCCCGCGACGGCGTAAGTATTGGCGGACGTGATCGCAATGTTCGTTGTTGTCGATCCGGATGTCACCGTGGAACCACGCGCGTTAGTCGCCTCGGTAATGCCTCCAACGACTGTACGCAAAAGGTTGACGACTGGGCCGGTGTCAAGATCGGACTCAGCGCCGGTAAGATACGTCGAAAACGACAATTCGCCTTTGGACAGTCCAACAGTCGGCGCGCCCTTTTCATGCAACCGCGTTTTAAGTGTCTCGTCTGGTAGTCCTTCTTGAACAAGGCCGGAGGCGTCATATGCCGTCAACTCAAGTTTGACCGCCGAGGACACACCCCAATAAGCGGTTGCGGCGTTGGTAAAGGATGTCTGAAACGTTGTCGAGTTTCTGTATCGAAACTCCCTTAGTCTAGCGTCGCTCATTGTTCCGTTTCCTTTATCTTGCAACGCCACGTTTGGCGAAGATATGCGGTCGTTGTGTCAACAAGGTTGAATTCCTGTCCCTCAAAGTCGCGATCAAGTAACCCGATATCCGTTGCCGAATTGGTTTTACTGTACCCTGTCCAGCTCGTATCCATTCTCAACAACTTTATCAGATCGTGCGAGTCCTGCGCCATGATATCGGTCAACGCCACCAAATCGCGGTTTCCGGTGTACGCCATTTCCAATTCAAAAAGCCAATCGGAAATCCGGCAGTATCCATCCGTAACAGCGTCAAGGCGCGCGGACCTCAATGGGCGGATAGTGAAAGACCGTTCCGTCCCTGGCGACAAGTCGTCCGACAATACAAACGGGCGCGGATTCTCACGGAACCGCCGGCCGGATACCGTCGCCGTTGTTGACTCGATATGGTAGGCAAAATTGCGGGACACTAGGTGGGCAGTTGCCGCCATGGTCTACCGCCCAACGCGGACTGACCGCATATTGGTTTTCTCGCCGGGTTCAATGACGCCGTCCTGATCGGCGTCCCGTGGTAGTACGCCGCACAACCTGTCCAGCTCGCCCTTTAAAACGTCCGAATACCGCTCAAACAATACGGACGCATCATCCCCGCGTTGGCGCATATAGAACATCCGCAACGCGGCGAGGGCGGTTGCGTGACGAAACTCCGTTGACGCCGGATAAACGCGCGTCCGGAGATCTGGCGATTTGGCGGCAATGCGCTTGAGCACGTCCGACAATGCCAAATCAAGCAACCTGTCAACGTCCAACTCTTCGTCCGCCAAGTGATAAAACGACGGTTCAACGTCCAGGATATCCTGAATTGTGGCGAGGCGGTCCAACGGGTATTTGGTACATTCAACGGCGGTAAAATACTTTTTACCGTCAACGATCCATTCACAGCGGCCGTCCCAAAATAGCGTCCCGGCAACCGCCGCGTTTACCGTCGCGGTGATACGGGTTCCCTGGACTACCGCGGCCGAGACATGATCGTATTTAACCGGCCGGCGCAATGAGACAACCGGCGCGGCAACCTTGCGGACGAGTATCTCTTCCGGATCGTCCTGGATAAACAACGTCCCCGCGTTGGCAATGCCGGAGGCGGACGCCACATTGATTGACGTATCCCCGCGCGTAACCGCCGCGGTCAACGTCGTATTGACGGACGATATCGAGGCGGATAATCCGGACGCCAGCGTTGACCCATCGCCTGTCACAATGGATACGTTGGCCGTTCCGGCCGTCGTCAAGAGATCAACGGATACCGTCCCCGCCTCGAATTGCGTTAGGTGTTGCGGTAGACTCACTTTACCGTGAAGTCCTTTTTGGCCGGCCGTCCCCTCTTCTTTCGCGGGACTTCTTCATATAGCCAATATTTGCGCTGGAGTCCGGGACGAGGCGCCGGCCGGCAATACTTGCCGTTTTGGTGCATGATTCGCCATGCCTCCGGCAACGGAACCTCGACTTCCTTTTTATCTGAAACCGCCCAAACGTCTTCATACTTTACCTGCGCCTCAATGGCCGAATGATCGCGGCGAGGCGCGCCAATGGTGTTGCCTTTGGGTTCGCGGCCGATCTTGTATTTAATCGGATCGCCATGGACGGATTTGATCTTGACCATGTATGTCTGTAACGACATTGGCGCCGGCGTATCCAAAACCATCGTCTTGCTTTGCTCGTCAAAACGTTGGCCGAGGATTGCCATTCCCGCCGCCTCGGAACATGCCGGCGATTGATTGTGCAAATCGGTAATCGACAACTCGCCGGACGTTGCCATTTCCAGCAACCGTTGATCGACGTAATGCCGCAAGGCGGCGCGCGTCGTATAGTCGTCTTCTAGCGGGAAAAGGTTGGGCGGATCATAATCCGGCGCCGTAATCCCGCCGCGTTCCGTTGTGAATACAGACATATTGTCCCCTCGAAAATGTCCGCGGCGGAAACGTCAACCGCCGCCGCCGCGGACTCGTTAACTAGTACGCCGGACCCATAGCAATAAACGATGCGTTGACGGCGGACAGATCCGTCGTCGCGGCGACCTCAACGAGGGTTGCGTTAAGGTGGGCGCCATTCTGCGCATTCATTGCGACGTAAAACGCCTGGACCTTGCCGGCCGCGGCCGTTCCCTGGTTATGCCTCAGAACATAAGCGCCGGACCCGGAGTCCACGATAACCGTGGGCGAACCGCCGGACTTGAGATAGGACGACAAGTCCATAGTCTCGCCGGCGGCGGGATACGAGCTATCAAAAAGGATAGACCCGCGAACCGTTTTCTGTCCGCCGGACTCAAGAGTGGAATCAATAACTTTGACAGTAAGAGCCATTTTCTTATATCTCCGTTTACTAGGCGGTTACGCCAGTCAATTTACCCTGGAACTTAGGCTGGCGACAGATCGGAAGACCGGCCCAGCTCAACTGCATAACGTCGGAATCGCCGGACGGCGCCATTGCCTTTACGTCCCAGGCGCGTTGCTGATACATCCCAAAGTTGCCGGGGCGCATGTCCGCCATCACAATCACGTCGTTGGTGAAATCGGGCAGTCCGATAAAGGGACGGCCGGCGAAGGACGGACCCATAAGGTGCTGGCCCTTGTCCGCGGGTCCGCCATTCTGGACGTATGGAGTCCCTGACAGGCGCGCGAAGTTTGTCACCTGATTAAGCGGCCCGAAAATGTGCGTTGGGTTGCCGCCCTTGTCATTGTCGCGGATCGTTTCAAGCAAGTCCTCAAGATCGGACACGGCTAGGGGGCCGGCGACGGCGGTTTCCGTTGACTCCCAGTAGGCGGCGGCGCCGCGCGCGATACCGGCATAAGTGGTAGTAGAATCAATCATAGTCTCGATACCGTTGGTTCCGCTCATTGCCGTTGTGGTGATCAGATCGACAACGTCCGCGCGCGCCAAAAGGGTTTCCTCGGCAATCGCGTCAAACCACGCGGACTGGAGGGCGTCCCGCGCGTGTCCGGTGATCTGCAACATCGCGCGGAAATAGTTGGGCGCAACGGCGGCGGTGACATACGACTGATTGCCGGCGGCGGGCTGGGGCAGCCCCTCGGTAAAAACCTCAGTCGAGGTATTGCCGGCGCTGTTAACCTTCCAGCGGATATTGGTATCCCCACCCTGTGCGGCCGGCGCGCCGAAGTACATCAAGAAAGAGTTGTTACGAAATACCGCGTCAACGAATCCGGATTCGGACTTCGTCCGGATAACCTGTGCGGCGGTTGTGGTAGTGAGTGTCATTGACCAATCCTTTATTCTGTTGACGCCGCCTCGGCCAACGCGGCGGCGAGATCCTTGACCGGGTCCGCCGTGCTTTTGCCGTTGGCGCCGGCCGCGGGTTTTGACGTATGGGGATTTCCCATACTTCCCGCGCCGGGTTGCGATTTGGGTAACGCCAAATGTTTGTGCGTATCAAGCAACGCTGAAACGTGATCGTCTAGCGATGTATCCGAGGACTCGCCGTCAACAACAACGGACAACGTCCAATCGTCGTTGATTTGCAATTCAGGCTTGATCCTATTCCATACGTCCACTGGATCAACCGCCTTGCCGGCGGCGGCGCGAAATACAGCGTCCCGCGTCAACGTGTCGCGTAATTTTGGTTCGACAACGTTTAGCTTTGATTCCAGCTCGGAAATGGTTTTGTCCTTTGCCTTGATTGCCTTGTTGAGATCTCGGATTTGCATTGTAGTCTCATCGGACTTGGCGATTTTGTCCAACGTGGAATCGTCCAATCCCATGTCGTCCCGCCATTCCTGGACCGCCTCGGCGCGCGCGTCGTCAACTTGCGCGCTATTCTGTCGGCGTTCCTTAATCAACCGCTTTTCAATCAATGCGGTTACATCCGATTTTGAATACATCTTTCCGGCGGGTTTGCGGTCGCCGTCGTCCGTTGCCTGGTTTTGCGCCTCAGTCGGCGGATTGTCGTTAGACATTATCAGCCCTTGGATTGATCATAAATCTGCGGCAAGGTTCCGCGTGTTCGATCTGTGTCGTGTTCTATCCTGTCCCTGCGTTCCGCCCTTGACTCGTCCGAAAACCGCTCAGAATCCGCCATGGGGCGCCCAGTATGAATATTCTCTATTGTTTCCCCGTCCGCGTCAACAACGGGTTTGATTTCGGACGTTACCTGTCCACGATAAAACGCCGGGTCCGACGGCCAGTCGTTTATCCGGACCCGGCTTTTGTGTCCGCCTCGGCACGCGTCCCGGTGCAACGTCCGCCGGCCGCACTTGTTACATTTAATCCGCTTTTCGACGTTGGCCATAATATCGCATTCGACCTTGCCGCAACGCAGGCAAACCATGTCGCGCAATACTGGCATTATTCGGACTCCGGCGACGGAGGCGCAACGGGCGCAGGGACAGGCGCCGCCGCGCGTTCGTCAATCTTTGCCATGGTCCGATCAATGACCTCGTCCGATACTCCTGCCTCGCGTAGAATACGGTTGATAATCGGTTTACCGAGCGGCGCAATTGCCGGCCGCAACTCGTCAACCGCCGACAACTGGACAATGTCTTGGATTTGACTGGATATGGCGCGCAAGTCAAAGACGCGGTCATATGCCGCAACCGGCCATGAGTTGCCGCCGGACCATTCGGACACATGGCGATGGACCGCCGCGTCAAACTCTTGCGTTGATTCCGCCCATATCGCCATTAGATTGTGCTTTTCGGTAGATTCCAGGGACAACGCCGCGGCCGATCTTTCCTCTTTTGAAAACTCAGCCTTGCCACGTCCGGCGCCGGCGAGCTGTCGAACAATGTGCATCGCCTCCCCGATACGCTCGGACTTGCCTTTTAGAATGGTTTGGTCCGGGTTGATGTATGTTGGCGCGCCAGCCTCGGACGGATATGTAAAAGCCCGAAACGGTCCGATATCAACGCCGCCGCCGGGTCCGGATTCTGCCTCCGGAATGGCCAACAAGGCAAACGCCTGTGCGCGTTCCAGCTCGTCCATTTCCGATTGACGGTTCAACAACTTTCGGTCCGCGTCGCAAACGTCGGAAAGCGGCGACTCCGTATCCATAGCCGTTGGGCGCCCGTCTTTGCCGGCGTACAACGTCGCAACCGGAACCTCCCCCAATCCATGGTATCCCGCCGCAACGCGCGTCCAAGCAACGTCCGAGTCAATGTCGTTATTGCCGGACCTCGGCAACCGTACCAGCTCCCAGTAATCCCTGTGCCAAATCCTGTACTGCGACCAATCATCATTGATCGCGTCCGTTGGCCGGCGCCATGAATCGCGGGAATTATCCGGTTCGCGGATACGCGCCCAAATAAACCGGCCTTGCGCGTCCAATTCCCAATCCACCAAATCAAGCGGCGTGACAAGCCATGAGTATGCCCTGTCCCCGCGCAAGTCTTCTTCGAACCTGGACACGGCGCCCGTGTCCGCCATGGGCCGATCTGTCACCGCATGGCAACGTCCCATCGCAATTGCAATCGACAACGCCTGTCGCACAAACGCCGAAAACGATGTCCCGCACATATCCACGTCCCGGTGATACTCCTTCCACGCCGGCGACATTGAACCCTGATATGTTGCCGAGGTCCGCAAAATGCCGGAAACAAAAATGTTCGTTATGGACTGGAAAAGCGGATAGTGATCCTGCCTCGCCTGTCGTTCCTGATACTCGTTCATTGTCTCGCGCGGATGTTTCCACAAATATGAGTTAGTCCGCGTTGTCCGCCATTCATACCCGGACCCGCGCCGCGGTATCTCCGCGGCCTCGCCGCCGGCCGAGTCGTCAGTCGTCGTTTGGACGCCGTACCGTACCGCCGTTGCTGGATAGTCCGGCGACATGACGCACAGTCCGCCGCGCCAAAAATCCCATTGCATTTTCCAACGGGTATACATGCGCTCATAATCCGGGTGTCTCAGCTCGTTGAAATCAACGTCAATGCGTTGTCCGATTGGCGGCAATGTTTTAGCCATTTAAACGATTCCTCTGATACGGCGCCCACGTTCCGCCGCCGGTTCGAAATAATCAACAGGATATCGCATAGCGTCAACAACGTGATCTACGCCGGTTGACTTGTCCATGCGTTTTCCGGACTTGTCCCATGCGACTTGCTCAAGCGCCTCGATCAATGGCAACGTTTTACATTGCTCGGACGGATACGCAACAAACAACGAGGGCGCGCCGTCCGCCGGGTTAACTTTGGCCTGAACAGCATCGACACTATGCCAAACCTCCGGATTTTTGGAACGCAAAATAATCGCCCCAAATCCTTCTTTACGCAACAAGTTCGCGCTAGATCTCTTCCCGCGATTATACCGGGCGGACGCGTCCGGGACCAATAGACTGTTGTTTCCATTGTACCCCAATCGTTTTAACTCACGTCCCAAGTGTTCACAATTGCCCTTACACGATACAACGTCAATGGCAACCCAACGGCGCGGCGCGCCGTTAACGGCCGGAGAAATTACTTTCCATACAACGGAATAATTTGGGTAATCCCAATTGGGGTCAATGCCGATTATATATTGTCGTGCCTTGCCAGCCTTGGCGCGCGTTACTGCGGACGTTAAATCCCGCGCCTCGCCTTTGAGGATTCGTTCCGCGAAATGCCGCCAATGAATACAATGTTTGTCGCGGTTGAATTCTGGGAAAACATGAGGGACGCGGCCAGTCTCCGCAAGACGTTCGACAACAGTCCAGTCCGCGTCAACTTCTATCGCGAATCGATCCGCGTCCATGTCCCGGCGCGCCAGGTCAAATGTCGCCTTTGGCGTGAATGGATTCGAATACGAACCGAATTGAATACAACGCGCCTCGTCGTCCGCAACGTACTGTTTATGACGTTCGAACGCCTCGCCAGGTTTTGGCGTCAACGCCATCCACAACCGCGGCCGATCCGCCTCGCGGTGACAAAACCACGCGATGTCGATTGCCTCGGTTGATACGTCCTGCGCCTCGTCAACTAACGTCCCGTGGAAATCGTCGGACCGCAACGAGTCCGGGTCCGTCGCAGAGTTGAATTGTACCAATACGTTATGTATGAAATTGAGTTGCCAGTCTACTTGCCGGATACCGGACGAACCAGGCATAAGCCAACGCCTCGGAATCATCGATTTGAATTTGCGCCACAACGGCCGGGTTAGCTTGAAGGTGGGGGACAACGCGCGCCAACGCCTCGCCGGCGATTCTACAACGTGTCGTAAAAGTTTGAGACAACCGCCAACGGACTTGCCGCCGCCTCGTCCGCCGGCGCCTTCCGTCTTGCAATGATCGTCCAGGATGAAATCCAACTGCGAATCCGAGCAATAACGGATCTCGACATGGTCCGCCGTCCCAACGTATTCCCCGCGCCATATATCATAACATCCCCCATACACAGGCGAACGGGCGCCCGTTTCTGATAAACCGGAGGCGGCGGATTCCACAACAACGAACTGGACGGCGATATCAATTAGACGACGGTCCGGGTTTAACTGGCGCCGCATTTCCGTTATTTTTGCTCGTAATCCTAGTGCCATGTTTCCATCCGGCCTTGATTTCTTCCACCCACGATTTCAGCTCGGAAAACTCCGCCTCCATTTGCGATTGATCGAAAAGGTTTTTGGCGGCAATGCCAGCGGACGCAATCGCCTTGATATCCTGCCGGAGGTCCGCGTCCCTGGACAAGTACAATTCGCGGGACATGCGCCCGAGCATATCCAGAAACCATCGCAACGATCCGTCAAACTCCGGACAGTCCCGGCCCTCGTGTTGTCCCGCCGCCGCCGCCTTTGCCGGTATCAACGAGCGGAGGTGAGCTGATAACGCCTGTATCTCGGACTCTGATTTGCGCGTCCGCGACTTAATGCCGTGTCCCGCGGGTTTGAACTTGATAACCCAGTAACCCGTTGTTGTCTGCTTTGGCGGCGTTACCCAGTGTATTTCAGTCCATTGTGTATCGTCTGCTTTGGCCATTATCCCTCGCTCGCAAATGGCAATACTTCCTGCCGGAGGCGGCGCGCCGCTATTTCGCAGTACTTTTCTTCGATTTCAATTCCGATTGCGCGCCGGCCGAGGTCTTTTGCGGCGCGCAAGGTTGTGCCCGATCCCATGAATGGATCAAGGATAACGCCGGTTGATTTTGATTCCTGGACAAGGCGCGCGATCACTTCAAGTGGTTTTTGTGTAGGATGGACACGGGACGCAACGTCCTGCTTTTCCGTTCCGAATATGCCGGCCCATTTTATCCGCAATATTTCACGGCGGCGCGGGGACATACTCCAAATTAATTCGAAACAACTTCCAAACATTTTATCCGCCGAGGCGTCAAGGCGTTTATCCCATACCATCCATGACCCGCCGGACGGAAGGTGCGCGGCGTAATAATCCGCGCCAAACCAAAATTGTTCCGCGCAGTCAACGGCGGAAAGTATTGGACGCGGATCAAATGGCGCGTCGTCCCCTATTACCTCGGAATGCGTCGTCCCTCCGGACTTTCCCTTAAAACCGCCGCGGTTTTTCATCTTGGAAAAATCAGTGTCTAGATTCATTCCATAAGGCGGATCTGTCAACACGAGATCAACCGGCGGCAACTCCGGTAAGATATCCAAGCAGTCCCCGTGGTAGATCGTGCAATGCGAGTCTTGGTAGTAGGGGGATATTGTACCCATTGCAGTATTATTTCACTTTGACGGTAGAAAAGTCAAAATTGACATGTAAAAAAGGACCCAAATCGCGCGCGGGAAATCCCGCCTACCCCCCCCCAAGCCCCTTGTTTATAGGGGTTTCCGGCCGTCGCGTGATTCTAGTCAATGTTTATAGGGGTTCTGGCCGTTTTCTCATCCGTGTGATTCTAGTCAATGTTCATAGGGGTTTCAGCGCGTGATTCCGCCCAGTGTTTATAGGGGTTTCCGCACGTTGCCTTCAATTCACGTCCCGCGCATGAACCTGTCCACCAATGGACATCCGCTCGGCATGTCCCCATCGTCCACGCGTCCCAAGTCTGGCGCCCTCTCGTGCGCGCACGTCCGTCCGATGCCGGGTGCTGATAGTGAGATGTATCGGCATACCCCGCAATGATGTGCCAGCGTTGCCATGCGCTCAATGGCATACTCCAACGCCTCGGCGAAGTCCGCCGCGGGTCCGTAGGTATCATCAAGCATACATCGCACCATGGCTATGGCGTCCCTGTCCGTCATATCGTCCCCTTTCGTTCTGTGAACACAATCCCCCATTTAGCGTCCCATCGTTGCCGGTTAGTCCGGCGTCCATGTCCGCCAGTGTACCACGTTTGCGCCGCCGGCCCCTTGTTGCCGCCCAAGGCGTCAACGTATCCCTTCCTTCCGTCTTCCCTTGCCTGTCGAGGACGTGCCTTGTTGCGCTGATACCTGGACTACGTTGATGGGTCCGGTGAGCTGGACATGTTCTGAGGGACGCGATCTATAGAGGCGACACGGCCGGACGGCGTGTCAAGCGGTTTTTGGTTCACCTGATATTGCGCATCGATACGCCGTTTTCAGCGCCGGGACACGAGGGCGCACTAGTGTGCCAAATCGGCACGATACGATTATTCTCAACTTTCCTCTGAAACATGCTTGACATATGCGATGTAGTCCCTATACTGGTTTATATGGACGCAACGAAAAACACCAACAAGGGAGACAACATGGACGACATCAGCAACGACTGTCACACCTCAATTGACTTGGAAATGTTCGGCGACATGGACGCAACGACTAATCTAATGGACGACGAATTGCGCGAGGACGTGCACGCGGACATGGCGCCATGCGTCTGGTCCGAGTTTTGCTCGGAATACTGTGCGCGTCACCTTGCCAAGTATGGCGAAGATTTCGAGGTTGCGTAATGCCAATACCGAAAGATCACAAGGCGTTGACCCTATACGTTCCCAACGACATGTACGCGCGTCTGAAGTCCTACGCCGACGCGCAAGATCGGCCGGTTGCGTGGATTATCCGCGCGGCAATCGCGCAGATCTTGTTGCGGACGGGGAACTAAAATGACAACAAGAGAGTTGAAGGAGTTTCGGCGGGACATCATTGCCGCCTTGCGGCGCATAACACCGCAAGATCGAGGCGTCGACTGTATGCAATCATGCGCCAGTTGCCTCGCGCGTTCCTTGGCGCGAGTCAACGCGGCGTTGGCAGAGGCGGACCCGGACGCATGGTATCTTCTATGGGCAAAACAGGCGCGCCGTTGCGATGGATTGGGCAATGTCTAAAATCGCCCTCGCGCCCGTTACGCTAAAAGAGGCGAACGCCTATATCGCCGAGTTTCATTCCCATCATAAGCCTGTGATCGGCTGGAAATTCGGCATTTCCGCCCTCGTCGACGGCGTCCGGGCCGGCGTCGTCGTCATTGGGCGCCCGTCCGCACAGGCGTTGGACAACGGCCGGACGTTGGAGGTAACGCGCCTTTGTTGCCGCGGCGGCGACAAAAACGTCGCCTCGCGCCTTTTGGGCGCCGCCTCGCGCGCCGCCGCCGCCCTCGGCTACTTGCGCCTAATCAGTTACACGCGCGTCGACGAACCGGGGACATGCTATCGCGCCGCGAATTGGGAAGTCCGTCATCGGACAAAGGGCCAGGAATGGACAAGCGGAAACAAGCGGACGCGATGGTTACCGGGACTATACGAACCGTCGACAGAAATCGTTGACCGGTTCCGCTGGGAAATCGACTTGTCCGGCTAGTTCCCGCCCTCGCCGTCGTCCTCGCAAACGTCGCAGTCCTCGCACAGTCCATCCCAGTCAAGTATCCGCAAGACCGTTTCCTGCTTTTCAATCGCCGCCTCGCACACTTCCACCATGGCGGCGTCGTCAACGGCCAACGCCTCGGCAAGCGTCCCGGCAAGGCATTTGAGGCGGTATCGCGTCAACTCACGCAATCCCATCGCGTCCCCTAATCTTGCCGGAGATCCTGTGTCCAGGTTTCCGCGCGCCCTTGATACGGACCTCGCCAGCTCTTACCTGCGCCGCGATTCGGCGAACCCAGTCCGGTGAAACCCTGATTGCCTCGCAAGCCCATAGAAACGTCCTTGGTAACTCGGACGGCGATTCAAACCACATTTCGGCGCGCCCTCGAAATAGCGGACTCTGCAAATCAGCCAACGCCTGACGAACAACGCTGGTCCACAATCGCCGCTCGGCGCCGGCAACGTCATAAGGCGCGGGTTGCATATGCGGCGTAAAGTCCATGGCGGGGACGCCTCGGCGTTGAACCGGGGCGGCGCGCCGGTGTCATTGTGGTGCGCCGCGTCCCTGGACCGTCCCCAAATGGCGCCGGACGCCTTCTAATTCGTCCGACGCCGCCGCGCATAATCACGCGACTTGTCGTTGCCGCCGGCGATTGAAAAGCAAAGAATCCAACCGTGCCAAATGGCCGACGACTCGCACAGGATAAACCGCCGCGTTGCGATACGTCAATAATTATGCCGTGATTATAACCGGGTAATATTTTAGTTGACTGGGATAATATCAACGTGATAGGTTGTCCGACATGGAAAAAACCACCAGAAAGACGATCCTAATGCCAAACGAGCTAATTGACTGGATTGCAGAACAAGCAAACAAGAACCGCCGTTGTTGGTCCGCCGAGGCGATCATCTTAATTGAGTTGGCACAAAAGAAACTGGCCGAGGACGCGGAAAAAGAGGCGGCGGCGTAAATGGCGCGATACCGGAAAGTCGAATCCAGGATATGGAACGACGGCAAGTTCCGCGCGTTGTCGGACGACGGCAAGTTGCTTTTTTTCTTCGTCCTCACACATCCGCACATGACGGCATTGGGCGCCATGCGCGCCAACGTCCCCGGACTGGCGCATGAGATCGGATGGACTCCGGCGCGCCTCGGACGGGCAATGAAGGAAGGGACAGGCAACGGCATGATTGCCCATGACGCGGATTCATCATGCGTTGCGTTGCCCAATTTCCTAAAGCACAACCGGCCGGAATCGCCCAACGTCGTCAAGGCGTGGACGAAGTGTCTAGACGACATACCGGACTGCGCCATTAAGACGGACGTAATATCACGCGCTAAGAGCCTAGCGGATAGTCTATCGAAAGGCTTTAGCAAAGCCTTAGGGGAAGACTTCCGAAAGAGTATGCCTTATCAGGAACAGGAACAGGAACAGGAACAGGAACAGGATAATACCGACGCCTCCGGCGCCGCGCCTTCCCTTGAGTCGTCAAGTATGTCGTTCCGCCTTGTTGATTCTATTTTGAAATGGAAAGGCGATCACAAGTTATCGCGCATGGCGGACGCGCAAATCAGGGAATGGGCAAACAGGCAAGCCATTCACTTTGACCACCTAAATAGGTTGGACGATGTGTCATGGGACAGAATGTCCGCCGTCCTTTGTTGGTTGCCGACAAATGACTTTTGGCCGCCCAACGTTCAAACGGGCGCCAAATTCCGCGCACAATTTGACCGCCTGGAATCCGAAATGAGGAAACGCGCCGGCGGCGCCAAGGAACGCGCGGCGAAATTCAAGCTATTGGAACCAATGCCATTGCCGGAAAGGGACAACGCCTAATGGGGAAAATCATACAAGGGGACGCCCTCCAACGACTCGCGGAATTACCGCCGGACTCCGTCCAATGCGTTGTAACATCGCCGCCGTATTGGGGACTGCGTGACTATGGCGTGGATGGACAGCTCGGATTGGAACCTGCCATGGACGATTACATATCCGCCATGGTCCGCGTATTTGCCGAGGTCCGGCGCGTTTTGCGGCCGGACGGCGTATTGTGGCTTAACATTGGGGATAGTTACGCGGCGAACCCGGCAAGCGGCGGCGAACCCGGACAAGAAGGCGGGGAACATCAGCGGACGCCCAAAAGGAAATATCAACGCCCAAAAGGATTGCCTCCAAAGAACCTGTGCATGATTCCGGCGCGCCTCGCCATCGCCATGCAAGATAACGGATGGATACTGCGATCTGAGATTATCTGGCACAAGCCAAACCCAATGCCGGAATCCGTTACCGATAGGCCAACAAAGGCGCATGAAATGATCTACATGTTCGCCAAGTCCGCGCGGTATTTTTGGGACGCGGACGCGGTACGGGAAAAAAGCGCCCGTCCGGATCTCGTGGGCAACGCGAAAAGGAACATCGCCGGCGTTAAAGGCAAAGCGGCAATGGACAAGGGGAAACGCCAAATGCGGAACGACAGCGGACGGCATGGCGTGGAATACTGTAATCCACTGGGCCGCAACGTCCGCGACGTATGGACGATCACTTCTAAGCCATTGCCGGAGGCGCATTTCGCGGCGTTTCCGCCGGACCTCGTTGAACGATGTATCAAGGCGGGTTCACGGCCGGCGGACGTTGTCCTGGACCCGTTCGGCGGCGCGGGGACTGTTGCCATGGTGGCAGAATCCCTCGGCCGGGACTGGATAACAATTGAGTTGAACCCGGAATATATCAAGATTATCAAGCGTCGCGTTTCGGGTCCGCTATTCGCGGGGACAGCATGACGCCTGAAACCAACCTAATCGCCCTCGCCATGGTGCTTGACTCGGCGGACGCCGCTGTTGAACCGGCCGATTTCCCGTATCAATGGCAGTCGGACACATGGGAAATGGTGCGCGCCGGCGCCGGACTAGCCGAGGTATTCGCACGCCTCGGCGGTCCGCAATGTAATGAGCTGACAACCGCCGTTGACGAGTTGCCGCCAATACGCCGCCGCCGTGATTTGCGCGCCCTCGCCGCCGTCGTCAAGGGCAATGCCATTGACCGCCGGGTCCGCCTGATATGTGAAAAGAACCACGGCGCGTCCCTTGTCCAGGCGTTGTCCGAGGCGGTCATTGCGCCGGACATGCAACTGGACGAGTCCGAGTCCGTCCACGTCCGGGACGTTATGGCGGATATTATCGGACATGCCGAGGCGATCCGCGCGGGGACGGCGCAAGTTGAAATGGGTATCCCGTCCGGTATCGGTTGCTTGGACAGGCGCCTAACATTCGGCGGACTCAAACGAGGCGTTGTTACCGTCCTCGCCGGCGCGTCGTCGTCCGGCAAGTCCGCGTTGGCCAAGACGTTCGTCCTCGGCGCCATTGCCGGCGCGAAAAAGGTGCTATGGGGGACGTTTGAGGACTCGGCAACGTCCGCCTGTAACCGGATGATTGCGGACCGTTCCGGCCTTGAAAATCGGCAACTCCAACAAGGCGTTGTACACGGCCGGGACTGGCGCGATTTCCTCGCCGCCGCCTCCGGCATTGCCAACGCCGACATATGGCTTTGCGACGCGCCTCCGGCGTCCGTGGACGCATTGTGTCGCAAGGTGCGCCGAGAGGTCCGCGCGCACAAGATCGATCTGGTAGTAATCGACTTTTTGCAACTCCTCACATTGGGACGGCGCGCCGAGTCCAAAACGGTCGAGGTAACGCAAGTCGCACAGGCAATCCAACGCATGTCCCGGCAAATGCCGGACACGGCAACGTTGCTGGTATCGCAGTTAAGGCGGCGCGGGGACGCCATGCCGACGAAAGAGGATTTGCGCTGGTCCGGCGAGATTGAACAGCTCGCGCACACTATCGGCCTTTTGTGGCGTCCGGACACGGGCGCGCCTGGACATATCGCGTTGAACATTGACAAGCAAAAAGACGGTCCGACTGGACTGTTGGCGTTGGCATGGAATCCGGAAACGGTATCCTATCGGGCGCCAGATCCGCATGAGGCGGAGGCATACCTAACAAGCATACGAAAGGGGATAGAGTAAACATGGCAAGGGGACAACTCCGGCATTACTGGCGGCTTGAATGCGTAGAATGCGGCCGGACATTTGTTGCACAGATCCGGACGCGCAAATATTGCGATCACGTCTTGTGTACAGGCAAACGGGCGCGGACGCGCGCAAGGAAAAGCAAAGATATACCGGCGGACCATTGGAGGGTTACAGAATGAGCAAAGCAGTCCAAATGCCGTTAATGATGGATCCTGATCTATGGGCGGCAATCAAGGGCGCCATGCGCGCCGAGGCGGAACACAAAAAGGCGGACGAAAAGGCAAAGGCGGACACATGTTCAAAGAAATAGAACCGGGTGTATATGAATTCCAGTACGGCCGTTGGACGATGGATCAGGCGCGCGTTGAGGTATACGGCGACGGCGTCCGCCTGTGCGGTGAATGGCCGGACATGGCGCCAAATCAGGCGCGCGCGTTGGCCGTCCTGCTATTGGAGTTGACGCGGGACAAGGCGGCGGGGACATGGGCCGAAATCAGCGCCAAATACGGCGCCAAATGAGGCGCGCACCACGGGTTGACATTAATCACGCCTCCGTCGTCAAGGCGTTGCGGGACGCCGGCGCGTCCGTCGTATCCCTCGCCGGAGTTGCCGGCGGTTGTCCTGATTTGCTCGTCGGATTCGAAGGCATTACGCATCTAATCGAAATAAAGCATGGTAAAGGGAAGTTGAACCTGATACAATCGGCCTGGATTCGGCAATGGAAGGGACGCAAAGTTGCCGTAATTTACACTGAAAAACAGGCGTTGGCGGCTATCGCCGCGCCACCAAAGGAAGGGAAGAAATGAGCGGAGAATCAACGAAAACAATCCCAGTCAAGCGGCGCATTGAAATCACGATTGAACAGCTCGACGTGCCCGGCGCCGGTATTTGGTATGTCAACGGAACGTGTGTCACATCGTCAAGCAAAGTCGAAAAGGAAGTACTGGCGCTGATCCGCAACGGCGACGGCCCAAAGGTTGTCCTGTCCATCGAACAGGCAATGGGCGAGGTCCGGACGTGGACGGCGCCATTCTCCGACGCGCATGTCCAGGCGTTGGACGGCATTGGGCCGGACAAGGCGGCGAAAGCAATCAAGCGTTTGCAGGACTCCGGCGAAGTTGAGATCAACGGCGAAGGACGGTATGTCGTCAAGGCGGGCGCATGAAATCGAGCGAATCAATCGGCAAACTCGCCGCCGCGTTGTCAAAGGCACAAGGCGAATTCGGCGCCGTCGCCAAGTCCGGTCAAAACACTTACGACCGGTACACATACGCCGATCTCAATGACGTGATTTCAACCGCGCGCGCCGGACTGTCCGCGCATGGACTGGCAATCGCGACAACGGTTGAGGACATCGCCAACCTTGAACCGCGCCGGACGCAAAAGGGCGGCGTGTCGTATGTCGTCCAAGTCAAGTTGACTGTCCGGTTGATGCACACGTCCGGAGAATGGATAGAGGGCGCGGCATACGGCGAGGGACAAGATCGCGGCGACAAGGCCGTATACAAGGCGATCACGGGCGCCCGAAAGTACGCCGTATCCGCAATGCTCGGACTGGCAACGTCCGACGACCCGGAGGCGGACAACCGGCCGGCAACGCCTCAGAAGTCCGCACAGGCGCCGAGGCGTCCCGCGCCTCAACCGTCCCGGCAACAGTCGCAACCGCCGCCGCAACGCGACACGGGCGGACCTCCGGCGTCCGAAAAGCAACGCGGATTTCTGCAAAAACTGGCGAATACCAGGGACGGCAAACTCAAGGCTGACCTCGTTGACGCCCTCGGCAATCCGGAGTTGACGGTTGGCATGGCGTCCGAGCTGATAGATCGGGCAACGAAGGAAAAGGCGGCGCGCGCCAATGCCGAAAAATCCGCCGGCAAACATACCGAGCGGACGTATGAACCGCCGCCGCCGTCCGACGACGACTTGCCGTTTTAGGAGATCGCATGAAACCATGGCCACATTACACAAGATTGGAAACGCGCATTGACGCGCAAACATGTAAGTCCGCCGCCCTCTGTCAAATGACGGGTAAATACTCGTCAATGTGCGCGGCGATTTGCGATGAATACGAACCAAAAGAGGACAAAAATGGGGACACAAAAACCATCGATCAAGGATCAACTCACAATCAACGGCGAGACAATGACGGTAAAGGAATGGGCAAAGGTGAACGGCCTTAACATCCGGACCGTGTACAGCCGTATCGCCAACGGCAAGTCCGGCGCGGACCTCGTTGCGCCCAAGTGTTCGCCATCTGAGGCGGGCGCGCGGCGTTGGCAGGGTAAACGTCCGGCGGCGCAGGAAACGCCGCACAATGCCGGACAGGCGCCCGTCATTGACGGCGCAACAGCAATCAAAATCGTCCTGGATCTCGACTTGGACGACGCAAAGAAACTGGACGTAATCCGCGCCATGGTTGAGGCGGCGTCATGAGGCGTCATGGCGTAATGGTGCTGGACATCGAGACACGCGCGGACCCGGACGCAATCAAGCGGATGCCGGCGCCGAAAGTCAAGGCGCCCGCAAACTACAAAGACGCGGACAAGATCGCGGCGTATATCGAGGCAAAGACGGCCGAGAAAACGGCGGACATTGCGGCAAAGGCGGCGTTGGATCCGGACCTCGCAACTGTGTCGTCAATCGGAATTATGCCGGTTGATGGACTGCCGGAGGTTTTTATCGGCGCCTCGGAACCGCAACGCATTGAAGAGGCATGGCAACGCCTTTCAACGGCGCAATTTATCGTGGGATATAACGTCCTGGCGTTTGATTACCCGTTCCTTATTCGGCGCTCAATGGAGTATGGAATACGGCCGGTGTTGCGGGACTTGCGTAAATTCCAGGCGCCGCCGCGCGCGTCAATCGTGGACTTAATGCAAATCATGTTTAATTGGGGCGGGCGGCGATTTAAAGGACTGGCAACCGTCGCGGACTTGATGCAACTCGACAATCGCCCCATTCACTCCGGCGCCGACATGGAAGACATGACGTTGGATGATGAGATTGAACACCTAACCGCGGACCTCCGGACAACTGCCGAGCTGTTCCGCGCAATGGATGGATACTACTGGACAAAGATCATGCAAAATGAAACCTGATTATCAGCGCCGGGACGAAAACTCCGGCAACGTCGTTGAGCGGACTTGGCACATATCGGAAGGGGCGCAACTATGGCACACAACGGGCGAGGGACGGACGTTGCCTACCGAGGCATATTGGTATTTGTACATCACAGCAACCGGCGGCGGCGGATTCTCCATTCAAGTCTCAGAGGGCATGGCGCGGCACATAATCGCAGGACTCGCAAAAAACGTCCGCGCAAGGTTCCGGCAATTGCCGCCCTCGCCGACGTTTTAGCCGCGCATCCGCCTCGCCCAGTCTTCCAGCCAACGACCCGGACACGCCGGTTTTCCATGCCATGCGTGGCAAGATAACGACGGGTCCGGCGACAATCCGTAAAGTCCCGAAAGCCATGTCCAGACATGGCGGATCGCCGTCTTTTGCGCCTCGGACGGGTCCGGCGTAGGTTGTCGCTTAAGCGTTTTCGGGCAATAGTCGGACACAAACAACCCTTGGCATACGACGCCGAGTCCATGTCTATTCTGGCCGGCGCCAGTATGGTATGACCGCAAATCAAAGTCCTGAGTTTGCCATACAATCATGCGTCCGTCGCCGTCTACCATGGGCGTATAAGGTACATAGACATGGTAGGGCATACCTGGCCAACCGCGGCCGTTTACGCACCATTCCGCCGTTGACTGAGGTCCGCGGAGTCCAGGCGTAACGCCGCCGGCGGTATGATGTAAAATCACCTTGCCGATCGGCCGCGCCTCGATACGCCGGTATCTCTTCGTTATGTGCTTTTTCAAGTCGTCGGTTATATCGACGACCTTGATCGCTTCGTCCGTATACGGCGATTCCGGCTTTGGCATTGCTTTACCTTCCTTTTGAGCAATCGCTTAACGCGGTACATCTTCCAGCGCCGAGGCGTCCGGCGTTTGGGCGGTATTATATATCCCCATGTGTAATGCAGAAAATGGGGATGCGCGGGACGTTGCTTGCATTTGCCGCGCCTGTGCCAGTCCTGCCAATACGCAAGGGCGCGCGCGCCGGCCCGGATGTTTCGGCGCGGGTCAAAGTCCCGGCGCTTAATCATGGCGAGTCCGTAATTTTTGGCGCGCGGTTCAACAGCTCGGACCCGATATCCGGACTCAACCCATATCCGCGCGGCGGTATCAAACGGGGACACGCCGGCGGCGCGGGACTCCTGCACTATCAGGCGTCCATATAGGCGCGCCTCGGCGGGTTTTAGGTGCGGGAAATATGCCAGTATGGCCAATCCCAAAAGGGCGCCCAACGGCATTACAGGCAATCAACGACGTCAAGTATGCCTAGCACGAGGGCGGCGGCAATGATCGCGATTTCAACCCAGGACAACGAGTCGTCCGGCGCCGGTTGTCGCTCAACCATCGCCTCGCAACGCCTTGTCCTCGGCGTCGTTTGTCCGCCTAAGCCAGGCGCCAAGTCGTTTGACCTCGGCGTCGGCGGCGGCGTCAAACTCTTGCGCCGTCATACCTTGCGCCATGGCAACCGCTTTGAGGTCCGAATATATCTCGTCCAGTATCCGGACAACGTCAACGGCGAGGTCAGGCAACGTGGACAACCCAAACGCCTTGCCGGCCGCGCCGGCGATTGTGTCTAGACTCATTCGATCACGCCTTGTTTTTTGAGTCGCAGATAAAGGCGATTCATCGCGGCAAGGGACGTATGCGTTGCCTTTGTTGCGGACACGTAGTCCGCCTTCCAGGCGCGGCATTCCGCCAACGCTTTACATTCCCTGTCGCCGTCTTTGTGGCACTTGCGCGCGCGGTCAAGGCACAGTCCCGCCAACGGCGGTTCAACGTGCTTTGACATTACCTTCAATCCCTCATGGCATTTGGCAAGGCCGGCGGGGAAACCGCAACCGCCGAGGGCGCCGGTAACAATGGCGGACAGTATTAAGTTACGCAACATTTGACGGCGCCTCCGGAGTTTCATCGCCGGACGGATGCCGGCACAACCGAACATCGCCCTTGACGCATGGCAACGACTCCACTGTTGACGCCAATCCGTTGTTTATCTGCTTATCAACGGCGTTGACTTTCTTTCTAACCGCAACGACTTCGCCGTGTAGACGTGTCCCCATGGTCCGCATTTGCCGATAAAGGAAAAACCAAAACACGGCGCCCGCGCCGAGCTGGTTAACGATGGACGCTGGATCAAATTCCAAATTGAAATCCATCAGTCAACGTCCGCGTTTTTCCTGTCCCCCACGTCCGCCGCCTTTGCCGTCCCGTCAAATGCCAATACCGCCTCGTCGATTACATACGGCGCCAACTCTTTACGGACCCGCCGCCAAACCTTGCGCGGGATTTCCGCGCGCGCCTCAATAACCTGTTCACCGGCGCCAAGCTGGGCGCCGGCAACATACTTGGTAATAATCTTTGGCGATCCGTCCGGGTTTTTCAGATCACCAGCAACGGACTCTCGGCCAACGACAAGGCCGGCAATGTCGGACAACTTCCATGTCCCCTCATACGTGCTTTTAGTGATTGGCATATTGTTCCCTTTATCTGTAGATAACTGTAACTTGACCAAAATCAGGGGTTGCGCCGGGCGCGCCGCCGCCTCCGAGTGATAACCCGCCGATAAAGACGGTAACGTCATGTGTTGACCATGTCGCGGGGGCATATCGCCCCAATTCCGTCCAGTCGCTTTCAGCGGGCGGCGATCCAATTGCGGCGTTGTAATGCGAGCAAACGAGAGCCCCGCCATGGTATGCCAGCCTTTGCCATGATGCCGCGGCGCCGGTTGTTTCGTTGTAAACAATTGTTGCCGTCCCGCGATAAATCAATTCCTGGTGTGCCGAACCGTTCCATAATTCTTGAAAATTAATAAACTCGCCGGAATTGTACGCACCAAAGTACGCGCCAAAATGCGTCCCCGCATTTGTCGTTTCCTCAC
>Ga0208790_1000136_pt1 | contig 39616 bp, 34 predicted proteins | sample 10_taG_FD_184083 | JGI IMG/M metagenome (GOLD analysis project Ga0208790, IMG submission 184083) | Marine viral communities from the Subarctic Pacific Ocean - 10_ETSP_OMZ_AT15264 metaG (SPAdes) (version 2) | ecosystem: Environmental > Aquatic > Marine > Oceanic | place: Pacific Ocean | collected... | reverse complement strand
AAGTGGTGACCCCTACTCATATTATCTCTACACTTCAAAATTTAAACAATCCGGGCGCGCAATCTTCTCGACCGGCCTTAACCAATCTTTCTACGGCAGACTCCGCTAATTTATTACAGGCTAAGAGGGACCCCTACAGCGACGGGGTTCACATGTTGAATGACACCAACCAGGAAAAATTGAAAATCTTGGGCCTTTCTGGAATAAGCATTAGCGCGGGGACAACTAACGGATCTCAAGGGGCAACTGTGGAGACCTACACTGACTCCACAGATCTTTTAGGATCTGGAAGTAATTTTATTTCGGAGGACATTTCCACCGATACAACGGCCAGCGGAAGTGCCGTAATGTTTACTGATCGAGACAGAGGTTTAGAGAATAATGCATTAAATACTCAACTTGTTGACACTTTGATTAATGCTGCGGGGGCCAACTTTGTAACAAACGAGACGCTAGATCTGGAGAGAATGCAAACTTCTTTGGTATACAATCAATTGGTAAATCTTGCCGATCCCCTCGCCGGCGGAAATTCCTTCTCTATTGCAGTTAATTATAAGTCGGTTCGTAGGGTAGAATATTTGTTTTCCCACCAAACCACCGGTATAGCCGGTATCAAACAAATGGACTGGCGCCTGTTAACTAAAGATGCCTATGCCGCCGCCAGGGCCGCTAAAATCTCGTTACTGTGTCGCATTGTTGAGACCAACACATTGAATAATCAATTTAAGCTTGAAGCTTATGACGGTATATTCGTTATTGGTGGGGGACTATCGGCCGCCTCAATGAATAAGGTGGGTTATAAAGCTGCAATTAAGGGCGTATATGATCGAATAGTACAACAAAGAAAGAGTCTCTTACTAAATATTAATAGAGAAGTCATGGACATATCTGCCGAATATATAACGTCTCCGGAAATGATATATAGTAGCAACGTTGCTGCACCCGGAGCTAACGGCCCCCCAGCAACTAACGGCTCCGGTATGGGGGGCACTTACTAATGCCATCTGCACCAGTCCCAATTTATGATTTTAAAATCTTAATTGACCGGCGTACCATGGGCCTAACCGCACAGGAGCGTGTGGGCCCACAACCAGAGAATACGGAAGGGGGGTGGACGTCACATCCTTTTGTTCGCAATAATTGGGGCATCCGGGATCGTCTCCGGGGTGCGACTGGTTACTACTATACGGAGCAGCAGTCACAATATGGGGATATTCCGCAAATGCGACATCTCCACAACGAGGTATCACAGTTAAAACCGCTAATTATGTCAGTTGAGGGAGGCTTTAACGACCAGGACGACGAGAGACTTGTGATAAAATTTGACAATGCAGGCTGGAACGAAGCCGGCGATGCTTCCCTTGCCGGGCAAGACACGGGAGATCTTTTGGATCAATTTAAAGTAGACGATGAAGATTACGAAGGAAATCCCTATTTTGATAAGTACCTAACTAAAGGATTCTTTGCTCACGATCCGTTACTTCGCAATGGAACTACCCAAGTCCTCCCAATCTTTAATGAAATTGGAAGCCGAGATTATTATTTTGATTATAATACCTCATACAAAAAGCCGCCCTCGGATCAGCTCGCCCTCCAAGACTCAAGCTACGTTATAAAGGTAAATCCGGTGTATAATCATTATTTGCACACCTCACCGCGTTATGAAACCGTGATTCAGGGTGTTCCGGAGATGATGATTCCCAACGCGTATGTTTTTGAGGCAGAATTACGCAATCCCAATCCCACCCCTCTTGACAATAAATATATCAGCATTATCAGTCTGAATGGTACTGCCAATGAGTGGTTCGTCGGCGGCGCTACGGCCATCGAAGCTATCCAGCTTCCGGGTGGTGATGGAAGAGGCTACTTTGATCATGTGGCAAAAGCTCTAGGTCAGATAGCTAGCAACCCTACGACTCTTGAGCAACAGATTGCCCAGTATGAGGCATCGTTTAAGAATTATGTAGTTTTAGAAGGGGACCTTGGCGTCCTCGATAAATTCCAAACGCGTCAAATCGGGCTGATGCCCGGCTCGCCCGGCGGCTCGCCTGACAGCACGACTGTCCGAACATCTGACGCCCCTACGGTAGATTTTTATCCCTTCTATAACGAAATTATTATAGGAGCTGACCCTTTCCCCGGCTCAGACGCGGGAGGCTCTCTCCTGCAAGAAATATACAACTCCTCCGAAGTTGCTGATGATTCTCAATGGGGGGATAGCCCTGGGACTGGTAAAGATTATATCAACTTGTTGCAAATTTTTGCCGTCAATATTCTTAGCAATGCTTATGAACCCCTCAATCGTAGCTTAACAGCTCGCACCGGCTCCGGGCCGCTACCATTTGAAGAGTGGACCCAGGATCTCACCTATGAGGCAATTCCTGGTATGAATTTCCCCGAGTCCTCGATGCCTACGCTGAACTACACTGTAAATAGCGAAACAATTGATATCCTTTTTAGCTTAGAGGATTTTCCAAGCGAAGCCTTCGACGGCGACGGCGGCCAAGGCTTTAGCGCCCCCATCGCTCAGTCCGATAACCCACTGGATGAATATGCTATCCAGGCCGGTTCCTATGAGAAAAATTATACCTTTATTAAAAATTATACTGGCCGGCCACGCGGCATCGTTGACCCGGCGAACCCCGCGGGGATGCAAGAAGTTAATCCTATAACACGGCTGGCTCCTTCTAGAACCCCAGGTCTGGACCTTTATGAATTGCGCAGCATTGCCGATACTGTGATAGACGCTCATTTGCGTAATATGCGTTCTGTATTGGGTACCGAACGAACCGAGCAATCAGGGCTCGGAGGATACCAAAGTGGCTATGCCCCAACAGATGTTTTGATGTACGTGGTGGAGAAGAGACTCGCCTCTGCGGATGTTACATCACCCCCTCTCCAAACAATCTTCCTTTCTCGAATATTTTCGGATCCTCAAAAAGATCTTAAATATATTGATAATCAGATTAAATATGGCGTAGCTTATCAGTATAATATTAAACAAGTGAGAATAATATTTGGCAACCTGTATGGCTACCGCGACCCTCAGATCTTCTATAGCAAGCATCGAGGCCTCGGCCGCGCTATTGGAAACGCATTGGGGTTCTTCCGTCCGGAAAACCCAGGCCTTCATATGGACGATTATTTTGTAAATCAATTCCCGCCCCGCGGCGGCTATTTGGCCGAAGACCCTGCGATGGCCGGAACCGATGATGAGGCCGGCCCGACCCTAGGGGGAGCCACCGACAGTGACATTGCTCATTCCCATACGGGGAAATTTATTTATCAACCAGCAAACTGGGCTGTTGGGGTAGACGTCGCGACCGCGCCCGGGTGGGTTGCGAATTACGAGAGTGATTACGTTGCTGCGGGCCCTCTCGCCCACAATTCTCCCGAAGGAGCTGATCAGAACGTCTTTCAAAATTTCTCCCTTGAAGTTAAAACAGGAATGGGCTTTGATGGAAATAACGACGGGGGCGCTCTAAGTGGAGATTATCGACCAATGTATGATACACTGGTTCTACCTCCGCCGCCCGAGGTATACGAGGAGTCTGAAGAGGCTACGGAGTTAGTACAAGAGGGGGCCCAGTGGACCGCCGCGGGAGGTAATTCTCAGTATGTTACGGAGGTGATTGACGAGATGCAGCAGTACCAGGAAACTGAGGACCAGTTCGACGAGATCGGAGACTACGAGGCAACTATTTTTGCCGAGGATACAGTCAACGAGTTCGGTGCCGGCTACGAAGGCCCCGTGCTCGGCGTCGACCTGGACGACGCGGTTGTTGTTGCCGAGGCTTATGGCACAACAGTTGATGACCCTTCACTCGGCATCGGTCTTGACCTCCTCATCCCAGACGTAGTTGCCCTCGTCGACGACCTGGACGGAGGTCTAGCTTTTGGCCAAGGAGATCTTGCAGCGAAGATCGTTGGGAACCTGAATGAGACGGCCGTCGCGGGCGAAGAGCAAGCTGTGATGGGCGAAGGGGCCCTGCTCGGACAACTGGCCGGCGGCGTCGCGGGCGAAGAGCAAGCCGCTGAGGGTAATGTGGCGGGCCTCGCGGCCGCCGCCGAAGGCGGACTGGCCCTCGGGCTCGCCGGCGGGTTCATTAACTTCACTCCCCCCGTAGGAAATTAAAATGCTAGGGCTACAATGGTATTTAGACATCAACGAATATGACGGACCCACCAGCAATACTGTTTTGATAAATCAGTTTTCAATTGGTGGACAGCAGATTGCTGATGGTCCCACCAATTCTCAACTTAAGCGCGCCTTATATTATCAAGATGGCCAACGCTTAACCGTTGATCGTTTTATGTGGGATATCAATCAGGCTTTCTTGGCAGCTTATAACAACGGGGAGACGGATACGATATACTCAGTTTCGGCCCACTTGCATTCGAGTGCTATAGAAACTGGGCCTCTTCTATCCGATCCCGTATGGCTAAACCACGAGATGGCCATCGTATATCATTTCTCTGGGGCCCAGCTAAACACCAATCGGCGCTTTCAGATAGCCTTCCGATCTGGTGAACACGGTACGGGATATATTGATCCGCCGGTGCTCAACCTAATTGACGGGGGCTTTGATGCATCAGGAGCCGACCTTCCCATTGCCACTGTGGACACTGTGAATGTCCCCTCATCTCCAGCAACTTTAACCGATTACTCTACACAAGTGGCGATGATTATGGATAAGCCACCAGTGCCCCCCGATGTATTATTTTTTCCTTTTAGGGGGAATAGCACTAAGTTGCTTCTTTTGTTAGACGCGAGCGTAGGAGACCTTCTCCAGCAGCCCGTTCATTTAACCAATGCAGATGCGGCCGCGATCAGAAACCAACTTGTAGCACAACAACAAATTATTCTCCCCTCGGCTCCTGTAGGAGAATATTTAGAGGCGAACACTTCTGTTAAATTAAGGTATAAAAGTGACGACCCAGTACAGAAATATGAGATTTTCCGTTCCACCACACGCCCCAACTCTTATGCTGATTTCATTAGCGAAAATAATCCGCACGCTACGGTGGAAGAAGTCATTTCTTCTAATCTAACGGCCGTTGCCGCCTCCTATACAGATGATGTGTTGCCCAATACGAAGTATTACTATTGTGTTCGCGGCATAGACATCCACGATAATTTTTCAAATCCTGGTGGGGTTCATGAGATCGAGCTAGTGAACAACGCTGGCCAGATTTATTTTACACACAACCTCGTTAATTTTGACCGGCCCGAGAAGAGAAGCTTTAAAAAAGGCGCCAGGCGGTATGTTTATATTGAACCGGCCCTTCCACAGATTGTATACGATCAGGAAAGATTTATGTCGATGGCCGGTGTTGACCCGGACCACCCCGCCCTTGATCCGACCGCACCACCCCCGCCAAGTATTCTGCAAAGCCCAGAGCTAAACGATTCGGTTTGGGAAAAAATATTCAAAGTTCGTGTGATTAGTAGAAAAACAGGAAAGAAGTTTGACGTCAATATTACGTTTAAAAATAGCGGCGTGGTAAATCCATAGGAAAGTTAATTAGTTAGTTACTATTTATAGAGAGAGGTTTTATTATGGGATTCTTAGACAATTCAGGAGACATCATTTTAGATGCAGTATTGACCGATACGGGTCGAATGCGCTTAGCCAAGGGAGACGGCAGTTTTAGCATTGCCAAGTTCGCTTTGGGCGATGACGAAATCGATTACGGGCTGTACGACAAGAACAACCCGAATGGGTCCGCGTACTACGATTTAACCATCCTCCAAACTCCCGTTTTGGAGGCCTTCACCAACAACACTTCAGTACTTAAATCTCGTTTAGTTTCCATTGAAAGAAAAGATATACTTTACTTGCCCGTTCTGGAGGCCTGGGCTCAAGGAGATACCGCGAAGCATGCAGACGGCACGTACGTGGTACCAGTGGATAAGTCCACTGTTGATCAGTTGACCAACAACGGGGCCCAATCAATTGCGACAGGAATGCTTAATGGCTATCAACCCGTCAACTCCACTCACCATATTCAAGTAGATCAAGGACTAGATAGCACTGAATTATCGTCAGCAGAGATAATCCCAGCCGATTTGATAGAGACTCAATATAGCGTGGAGATTGATAATCGTCTAGGTTCGCTCGTCTCGTTCGCTCAGGGCGCCGCTCCATCTACCCCAAGTTTCGTTGATGATGATAATATAGCCCTGTATGTGATGGCCGGCACCAACAGTCCTTATATTAATACTATCTCGGCAGAGGATGCATCATCTATTGCTGGCCCGCGCGGAACTAAATTTAGTTTTAAGATTGCTGCCAGTCTCGAATTGCGAACGAGCACCTATTTATTTAACAAGCTTGGATCCACTGGAACAGCGGCTTTAAGTAACGACAACGGCACAGCGCTGGCAGCCAACAATTGGAAATTTATCGATTCAACAGTTCGGCTAACAGGTATTAGCACTGGCTATCGGATCGATCTTCCTGTTAGATTTGTGAAGTACACCGGTTAGGAGAAAACTTTAGGATGAGCACCACATTTAAAATTTTAGACCCCAATGACAGCGTTTCAACGCGAAGTCTGTTACACGAGGCTATTCCTATTACGGGTACCATTATTTCGGGCACCTATAGCGATAATAATATTAAGAACTATGCCCACGGAATTTTCCAGTCAGTTTATGACTATCCATATTTAAGCTCCTCAGCTAACCATATTTTTGATCTGGCTGTTGGCTATGCGGCCACGTCGAGCCTTTCCGGCGCCGCAAGTACGCAGAATGCCAAAAAGATTAATATGTACAACGAAATGGCCCAAGTCCTAGTCGGCTTTGATGAGACCAACAAAGTCCGTTTGTTTGATAAGGACGGAGACCTTACAGGGGGAACCAAAAATGAAGCCGCCTTCTTTATAAACTTCGCGCGCCTCATCTCCAAGGACGAAATTAAAAAGGGAAGCTTTACATTGGAATTGGGAGTTAATACGGCTTCCGCCACGCCTTTTAGAAAAAGAGTTACTGTTAAGGACACCAATGGTTCAAACAACTATAAAATTAATTCACCGGCCGGCGAATATGGACTACTCTATGTATCCAATAGTTCAGGAATTCCGCACTTGTCAGCTGACGGCCGTCCATTAAATGGAATTACGGGTTCGACACAAATGCCCGTCGGTCTTCTTTATTACCAAGCGGGAATTGCAGTTTTATCTGCCTCTGTCTTTGCTTCTGGTAGTGATTCAGCGACCCGAACTGGTGGCGTGTTGTCGGCTTCGTGTGTAATGAATTCATCCGGTGATACTATCGATGCTCTGCTTACGGGCTCTTCAATTACGGGTGCCTGTGATCGCCTACGAAGTCGAATTTCAAATATTTCGTTTAACAACACTACGGAACTGAACTCAACAATCTATTTCTGTAGAGCCAATCACGGGGAATTTAATTATTCTTCCAACCCCACCTATCTAAGCGCGAGCAAGTTGGTGGTCAAGAACAACGCTTACGATGTGCCCGTGACTTACGCCACAACCGTTGGACTTTATTCCGATGCCAACGAATTGCTGGCCGTTGCAAAACTATCGGAACCATTGAAGAAGGATCCGTCTAATGAATTTACAGTTCGGGTACGTTTGGATTACTAGGACATGGAATGTCTTGGTATAAGTTCAAGGATAACGACGTATACGTCAATCCGCTAACCACATATCCAGCGGTAAAATTTTTAATCTATAGCGGGAGTTCTTTTTATAACGATACTCCCACGATCTCTGGTGCTTTCGCAGCGCCGATTCGTCTGACTTCACCTGGCAATGTTTCTTTATATGAACTAAACGTCGACCGGGTGTCGGCCAGTACCGGTCGCTCGATCGGGCCGTCTGATATGAATATCGCAGACAACGGGCTAATCTATCCCTTTGTAATTAAAAACGGCACCAGGATGGCGATGCGAACCACCAGCAACGCGCAGTTCGCCGCTTCCGCTTTGGGCGCGCCCATCAAAAGCGTATACCCTCTGGTTGCGACCATCTCCAAAGAATATTACGCAGCCGCAACTAAAAGATATACCGCATCTTCAGTAGTGTTCAACGACTCGGGCCCTCCCACGGTCACGTCCGGATCGGTTACTCACTTGCGCGCCCTTAAAAACACGTTGAATTATTATACTATTTTGAGCCCGAACTACCAATATTCTTCATCGTTGTTTCAAAGAGACTTTGACAATATTAAACTTGGCCTCGTTAGTATTCCTAGTATTTTTTATGGGGATGAAATTAAAAAGGGCACGATCGATTTAAAGTTTTATTTCACCGGTGCCCTAGCAGGCCGCGCGCAAGACAAATATCAAAACGGAGAGCTTATAGAAACAGTCGGCCCCCAGAGCGGAAGCGTAGTGGGAGTTGCGTTATATAACGAAGGGATTTTGATCTTAACTGGCGCTGCAGCTTTAAACAACTCCACCGATACATATGTTACGGGTACCGCTGACAACCCTCGATGGATTCATTTTGGTGGCGAGACGATCCCTTACACAACGGGGAGTCTTAACTCGTCTTATTTAATGACACTCTCCGGAACGAATACGATTCAAACATTGACGATGTTTGCTACGTGTCCCAAAGCACAACTAAATCATTCTAATAATCCCTCCTATAGAACTTTCACCACCTCTAGTCAAGTTTCCACTGGAAGCCGCGCCTACTTGGAGGGCCCCCAAATTCCAATTAAAAATATTGTGAGTTCGTCTTATGCAGATCCCACCGGATCTTTCGAGAAGACAACTTTTATTTCTAAAATTGGTATCTACGATGAGAACCAAAATCTTATTGCAATCGCTAAGCCAGCCACACCGATTAGAAAAACTGCTGAAAGAGATTTCACATTTAAGATAAAATTAGACATATAGTTCTTTTAGAATCAAAAGAGAAAAGTTAGAAAAGGATCCATGATATTAGGTTTAGATATTAGCACCAGTATTACCGGTTACACTATACTGGATGACGAAGGGGAAATTATAGTGTGTAACCATATTGATTTACGCAAAGAGAAAAACTTTTTTAAGAAAGTGTGCATTATCAACTCACAGCTTTTAGCAATAGCCAAAGAGCACCAAATAGAACGCGTCTATATAGAACAATCCTTGCAGTCTTTCCGGTCCGGATTCTCATCTGCTCAGACTCTTTCATTACTTTCAAAAATCAATGGCATTGTTTCGTGGTTGTGCTATAATATGTTTAGTGGGGAACCTAACTATATTGGCGCCAGCTCTGCGCGCAAAGCAGTTGGGATTAAAGTACCCCGAGGCCAGAAGGCAAAAGCCGTTGTTATGAATTTTGTTCTTGACAACGTGGGTGACTTTGGTGTAGAATATACAAGATATGGTAATCCAAAAGCAGGCTATGCAGACCGCGCGGACAGCTATGTGGTTGCCCGGGCCGGTTGGTTGAGTGAAACAAAAGAAGCTTAAAATCTTATCATCTGTTCTGGGAAGTTACTATCGTTCACGCGAGGAGTACCTTTTTAGTTGTCCCTATTGTGGGCACCACAAGAAGAAGATGTCGGTGAACCTTGACAAAGGTTACTTCAAATGTTGGGTATGTGATACACGCGGAAAAAACGTCTATCGAATCATTCGTAAGTTTGGTGATCATCACCAGAAGAAAGAGTGGAGTGCTCTTACTGCCCAGGTAGATTATACCCAGCTAGAAGATATATTTGGGGAGAGTGTTGAAGTCAAGCAGGTAATTGATCTTCCTAAAGAATTTGTCTCTCTTGCCAACAGAGATATTCCCCCCACTGGTTTTGCTGCGCGCAATTATTTGAAGAAGCGCGGGGTTACCAAACGCGATCTAGTGTGGTGGAAATTGGGCTATTGTCATGAGGGAGAATACGAAGGGCGCATAATCATTCCTTCGTTTGATGACGATGGAAACGTGAACTATTTTGTTTCTCGCTCATATGACCGACAGTATTATCCCAAATACAAAAACCCACCGGTGAGCAAAAATATTGTATTTAATGACTTGTTTATTGATTGGTCTTCTGATATAGTATTGGTAGAAGGTGTCTTCGACGCAATAAAGGCCGGCCGTAATTCAATCCCTCTTTTAGGATCCACTCTCAACGATGAGTCAAAATTGTTGAGTAGAATCGTCAAAGAGGATTCGGCTGTGTATGTTGCGTTGGACCCAGATGCCTGGAAGAAAGAAATGAGAATTATCGAAACTCTATTAAAATTCGATATCGAGGTCTGGAAGGTAGACGTTGGTGACTATGAAGATGTTGGTGCAATGCCAACAGAGACCTTCCAGAGAGCAAAGCAAAACGCCAAGAAAATCGATTTTGATAATTTCTTGGTTGCTAGCCTCAAAAACTTATAGGAGAAATTTTGAAATTTGCACACATTGCGGATACGCACATTAAGAATCTAAAGTACCATTACGAGTACAGGATAATCTTTGAACAATTATACGAAACTTTACGTGAGGAAAAAGTAGACTATATTATTCACTGCGGCGACATCGCACACACCAAAACACAGATCTCACCAGAGTTTGTTGAACTGTGTTCTGAATTCTTCGCCAACTTGGCGAATATTGCCCCCACCTACATTATTCTGGGTAATCACGATGGAAATTTAAAAAACTCGTCCCGTCAGGACGCGATAACGCCCATCGTCCAGGCTTTAGATATGCCGACATTACATTTGCTCAAGAATTCAGGAGAGACGCTTCTGGGGCCCTCTACGGCGATTAACGTACTTTCAGTGTTCGATCGAGACAATTGGGAGAGCCCATCTGACCCAGAGCGCATCAATATCGCCCTTTATCACGGTTCTATCTCTAATTGCACTACCGATGTGGGGTGGAAGATGGAACATGGTGAAGATGAGCTTCGGATTTTCTCTGAGCACGATTTTGCGATGCTTGGAGACATTCACAAGCGTCAATATCTTGACCCCGAAGGTCGCGTGTGGTACTGTGGATCCACGATTCAGCAGAATTTTGGCGAGACAAATGACAAGGGAATTCTAATTTGGGAAATCGAAGACAAAGAGACCTTCAAGGTTCGTCCTCTCCAGTTCCGAAATCCGAAACCCTTTATCACAATTGAACTCACGCCGAAGGGACGAATGCCCAAGGGGCTTATAGTACCCCCGACTGCACGGCTCCGCTTGGTGTCCAACAACAACTTGCCTCTAAATGTCATGAAGCGCGCAGTTGATATCGCCAAACATCGCTTTAAGCCGGAGTCAGTAACCTTTCTAAATCGAGCGGCAGGCTCGCGTGGGAGTGTGGATCTTAACGGCACTGGATTCCTCAAGGAAAATTTGCGAGATGTCACAGTTCAAGAAAAGCTTATGCGAGAATATCTTGAAGGCTATGAGGTTGGTGACGATCTTATAGAGCGCGTGTTCGCACTTAACCAAAAGTACAATACGATTGCCGAGGAGAATGAGGATGTAGCTCGCAATGTTAATTGGAAGTTGAAGTCGTTTGAGTGGGACAACCTCTTTAACTATGGGAAGAACAACAAGGTAGATTTTGAAAATCTAAATGGAATCGTTGGCATCTTCGGTAAGAATTTCTCGGGTAAATCTAGTATCATTGATGGTTTGCTCTACACAATGTTTAATACTACCTCAAAGAATGAGCGCAAGAACCTGAATATTATAAACCAGAACAGAGAGAGTTGTAAAGGCTCGGTTGAAATTACTATCGGCTCAAAGGTTTATTCTATCGACAGAAGTTCAGAGAAATATATAAAGAGACTGAAAGGTGAGGAGACTTTAGAAGCCAAGACCGATCTAGAATTTAATGTCTACGATCCCGTACTAGACGAGACAACGAGTCTTAATGGCGTCAGTCGGATTCAGACGGATGCCAACATTCGTAAGAACTTAGGAACGTCCGAAGATTTTCTATTGACGTCCATGTCGTCACAGCTGGATTCATTGCAATTCATTAAGGAGGGCTCTACTCGTCGTAAGGAAATTCTTGCAAAGTTTTTGGATCTTGAAGTATTCGAGAAAAAGTTTCGATATGCTAAAGAAGACTCCGCCGACCTGAAGGCTTTAATTCGGCGTTCAGCCAATCGTCAGTTTGATGAGGAATTGGATATTGTGAAACGCGATATGGGTGACAACACAGAAGAGTTGGAGACACAAAAAGAAATTTGTGAAACCACTAAGCAATCCTTAAAGGCCAAGGAAATAGAACTCCTTCAGATTAATGAGACGATTGAATCTATTCCCAACGATATTATTGATATTCTAGATGTACGCGAAAAGAAAGAGCAGCTTCTTGCGGATATAGAAGGCCAAAAGGAAAAGAAGGATACCCACTACGAAGCTATCGGCGCACTTAAGACAACTAGAGATAGCCTTTTGAAAGGCCTCGACGAGACGGATATCAACGACCTTAATGCTACGCAGAACGAAATTGATGAACAGTCTAAAGATTTGGAGACTCTGGTTGCTTTGGCTAAATCGCTGCAAAAAGAATATAATAATAAAAACAAGAAGTTGCACCTTCTCGATAATATTCCTTGTGGGGACAATTTTCCTACCTGTAAATTTATTAAAGATGCATATTCGGTAAAAAACCACGTACCAGTACTGCAGGGAGAGATTCTTTCTAAGTTAGAGAATGCTAAGGAGATAAAAGAATATATTGATTCGTTAAGTCCTGATCAGATTAGTCTTCATATAAATAAATATAATGAGGCTCTGGTCGAATACGGGAATGTGGTTGCTTTACTAAAAGACACACAACTAGAATTTGAGAGAGCCAACTCTAAAATCCTCACTTTACAGAACGAGTTGAATTCTCTAGAGACTGATATATTTACCTACGAAGAAAACAAAGAGGCCATCGAGAATTTTGCTTATTTGGTAAAGCAACGTACTGCTGCTCAGAAAGAGATCAAAACGATTTCCACACACTGTGAAGAGTGTAACGAACAGATACTTGAACTTTACAAAGAGAATGGCTCCTTGGAACAAAAGCTGGAGAATATTAAAAAGCAGAAAAAAGAGCAACAGGATATTCAGCAAGAATATGCAGCCTATGATTTGTACCTTCAGTGTATGCACTCTAATGGCATTGCTTACGATATCATCAAGAAACAACTACCTGTTATTAATGAAGAGGTGGCCAAGGTTCTTGCAAATATTGTTGAGTTTGAAATCTTCTTTGATGACGATGGAAAGCGACTCAACCTCTTTATTAAACACCCGCGTCATGAGCCACGACCTTTGGAAATGGGCTCGGGTGCCGAGAAGACGATAGCTTCAATGGCTATTCGATTGGCACTTCTATCGGTTTCGTCTCTACCCAAGGGCGACATTTTTATTCTCGACGAGCCGGGGACTGCACTAGACTCAGAAAATATGGAAGGCTTTATTCGCATTCTCCAACTAATTAAGATGTACTTTAAGACTGTGATTTTAATTTCACACCTGGAGTCCTTAAAAGATTGTGTGGATACACAAATCGTGATTGACAAAAAGAGCGGATATGCGAGGGTGAATCAATGAAGTTATCAAGAGCTAGATTACGAGAAATAATTAAAGAGGAGCTAGAAGTCATTTTGACCGATGACGAAGCAGCCGAGATGTTTGGCGAAGCCCTCGGAGCAGAAGCTCCACCCCCCGCTGCAGCCCCAAAGCAGAGCGCTCGCACACAACGCATGGCGAAAGCCGGCCAAGTTGGAGGCCAACAGTCCGCGGAAGATGTGAGTGCTGCGCTCATAACCACCCTTAAGGGCAAAGGAATTCCGGCGGCAGCGCTAAAAGCTGGGATTGCTGACTTCTTGAAGAAGGTGGGAGCTAGCAAGGGCACCGCTCAGCAGGTTGCTACGAGTGCTGCCCAAACGAAACAAAAAGGCTTAGAATAGAGCCGGGTCTTTGGAGAGGCATCATGAACCTGCTGCGAGAAAGCCAGGAATTAATTTCTAAAATTGATGAAATCACTCGCGCTGACAAAGAAGGCGTCGAGTTACCTACTGTTGCCGAAGAACTCACAAAGTATATCTCCAACCCAGACAAGCCCGAGTACTATATGCAGTTCTCGTACGTTAACAAACTGGGGATTAATCCGTCGAGCAAGTACAACACACCCGTGGGCATTTATTCTTATCCGATCACCGAGTATTCACTTCGGAGTCTGATGACCGGCCAAATTCCGTTTGCTTCCGATAGAACTTATATTATAGTATTCAAGCCCCGCAGCGACGAAGGGATTATTTACAACCCAGATCCGGGTATGGGCTATGCCGGCGCCATCCCCGTCGAGGGCTTCACCGGCGGCATAACTCGTGACGAATACTTTGACTTTGTGAAGGAGATTTACTCCGATGATTTTGTTAACAATTATAGCAAGAAACATATGGGCAAAACCTTTCGATCGCCAATGAGTTGGCTGCGAGGAGCGCAGCGAGATGTTAATGTGGCGAAAGAAGGACGCATTACACCTAGCAACAAGAAAATGCTGCAAGATATAATAGTAAAAGTAGCGGCCAAAAACTACCCCCCGCTGCAGGCAAAAATAGATGTGTCGAAATGGTATAAATATGTAGTTAATCATTACATTCTAGAGATGCTTAGGCCGCCCTTTGGTAAAGCAAGCCGCCAGGCCGCCACCGCATCCCCCGGGGACTGGGCGTCAAAAATGTACGCCTCCACTGATTCAAAGCGGCCAAGTTTTGGTGGGAAAGCCGAGGGCGCCCTTAAAGAAGCTTTTGCACAACTCAAAGAAGAACTGATCGACAAATATATCATTAGACCCGAAACCCTAGAACATAGATACAGTAGTGCCGGCCCCACCTTTAATCAGGATCCTGAGCAACCTTGGAACAATGCTCCCGATTGGTTTATGGACATAGCGGTTTCTGATGCTTTTAAGAGCGCAGCTGCAGCTGCCAATCAGCCGCATTATCTAGGAATCTTGTGGAATCTTACACGCGAGGCTTCTCACGAAGATCCTATCGTTTGGTCTAGTATGCTTCGAAAACTTGGAATTGCTGGAGTGGTTGATACCAATAAGGGCTCCGTAATTCACGCCGCGGAGCCCACACAGGCTGTATTCTTTTCGCGCGGAGATTTAGAACTGGTGGAAGTGTTTCAAAACGAACTGAGTCCATATAAAGTTCGTCAACGCGAAGTGAGCGATATGCTACCCGTATTTCATCGAGCTTTCATTGAGAAGTGGGGCAGAAAGCCCAGTGTGCAAGAAAGAGAAAAGTTTGCGTACGTCGCCCAGGCCCGCGGCTTTACGTCGCAGAACCAAGAGGTTAATTTTGCACAGGATCAGGCTCAGAAGATAGGCGAAGATGCTGATAAGGTCTATGACCCTGAGAAGGACCACATCGACCTTTCCAAACACACGCTTTAAAGATATCTTTACACTCTGACTAATTATGTTGAAAGGAGTGACTATGCGACATATAATAGATAAGGGACTAGATAAGCTGGTATCACGCAAGTTACTAGCGTGGGCTACAGCAACTGGTTTGATGATCTTTGCGGATCTGACCTCTGCTGACTGGGTAATGATTACGTGTGTTTATATTGGTGGACAAACCGTCGTGGATGCTGTAGCCAGACTTAAAGGCGTTCCATAATGAAGTGGTTATCACTAAAACATAAACTGAAAAAAGCGTGGGTGTGGCTAAAGAATCATTGGTATATCCCGTTGATTTTTTGTTTGCTTATCATTGCCCTCCTTATATTTGTAATTACCAAGAATGGAGCCTACGTGGCGGCGCTGCTTGATGTATTAGATAAGTCTAGTAAATCTCATAAAGAAGAGGTGGATACTTTAAACAACTTACATAATAGAGAAATTGTGGAGAAGAACCTTATCCTCAAAGAGTACCAGGAAAATCTCTCGAAGATCGAAGAAGAGTATGCAAAGAAGAATGAGGAGCTAGACACTGAGAAAAAGAAAGAGCTTAAAAAGATGGTCGAAGAGGGATATGATGATCCTGAGAAGTTATCCCGAGAGATAGCTCGAATGTTTGGATTGGAACATGGTTAGAAAGATATTAACCCTTTACTTGATTTCATTTTTTGTATTTCCTCCGCTTGTTTTTGCAGAAGAGACAGAAGAAGTATCCTATGATATAGTGAATATCAAGAAGGGTGACCCAGCACCCTTTGACGGGATCTTGCTGACCCCGGCCGCAGCTGCACAAATTGCGGTCGATAAGAAATTTGAAGATGCTGAGTGCGGACTCCGGATAGAGTATGAACTGCAATTGCAGAAGCGAGACTATGAGCTTCTGCTATCTTTTAAGGATGTGGAAATCCACACCTGGAAAGATAAGTATGAGGCAATGATGATCCTCAAGACGTCTCAGATTGACGACTTGAGGGAGCTGGTCCTCAAGCCCAAGCCAGCCAACGGCCCTCTCGCCGTGGCTCTTGGTTTCGGTATCGGTACATTAACCTCTCTTGGTATTTTTGCTATCTCTACTGAGATCGCTAATCAATGAGTGATAAACAAGACCGGGTTGCCAAGTTAGAAAAAGCCATCTCACAGAAATATGGCACCGAAGCTATCAACAACCCGCGGCGGTTTTGGGACGAGGATAAAGAGAAAGACTATATCGCCCAATCTCACGCAGAGCGTAAGAAATTCTCCAAACTATCTGAAACTCAAGACAAAGTGGAACAAGACGGATTTTTAATAAACAAAAAACTACTTACTAGAGACCACAACCGGGCTTGTCCTGTTTGTGAGAAATATTCTTTTCATTCACGCGATGATCTGTATATGAATAAGTTCGAAGCTTGCTTCAAATGCTATATACAATGGGTCGAGAATCGAGAAGAGAGATGGAAAAATGGTTGGAGACCAAATAAGGGATAAACACTATGGCTACAGTATACGAAATCATTCAAGGAATTAATCAGGCAGCTGCCAATTCATATGATGGTGCTCACGATGAAACTTTGCAAGCAGATGGGAAAGCCCGCATAGCTGGGTTATCCAGGGAAGACGGTCACTATATTAAGGACCGACGCGTGATGGACGGCTTTAAGGTTCAATTCCATGGCCCGCTTTTGAGATTAAAATATCAAGCAGAGGTGCGCATCACAGACGTTAAGGACAAGGGGTTCGAGAATGAAATTGGCCGTAAGCTTCAGGGGATTATTAAGTTTTTAAAGAAAGAATATAAAGCTATTACCGGTAATGGGCTTACGTTGACCAAGCAAGGCGATCATCATATTCTGGTGCAACGATTGTCTAACTATCGTACTGATTGTCAGGCCCATTGTGATTATCTCATTGGCGGCCTCAAAGATGTCGGAGAGGTCGAAGCCGGCTCAGACGAAGATCGTTTGGATAAAGCTTATAAGGATTGGTTAGCCCAGGGCCCGAAGAATAAGCGCCCGGAGAATGATACTCGCAAGGGCAAATAGCGGATGTTATGGCAAATGAGCTTACCAAAGAGGAAATTCTTAAAGAGATAGTAAGGGCTGGGAAGGACCCGGCATATTTTACAACGAATTATTGCCGTATCTCCCACCCCCAGCGTGGGCTCATCCCCTTTAAGGCCTACGATTATCAGCGAGATTTGTTGGGTGATTTTAACGATTATCGTTTTAATATCATTTTAAAAGCCCGACAACTTGGGATTTCTACCATTACAGCGGCCTATATTGGTTGGCTGATGATGTTTCATCGCGACAAAAATATTCTTGTTGTTGCCACTAAGTTACAAACCGCTACCAACCTGGTAAAAAAAGTAAAAGCAATTATTAAAAACCTCCCCGACTGGATGCAGATTGCTGATATCTCTATTGACAACAGAACTTCATTTGAATTATCCAACGGCTCACAGATCAAGGGGTCCTCTACGGCTGGAGACGCCGGTCGTTCTGAGGCACTCTCGTTACTAGTTATCGACGAGGCCGCTCACGTGGAACGCCTTGATGAGTTGTGGACAGCGCTATACCCCACTCTCTCTACGGGCGGTCGTTGTATCGCCCTATCCACTCCCAATGGAGTGGGAAATTGGTTCCATAAAAATTGTGTTGATTCTGAAGCGGGTCTGAATGATTTTTATATGACCACTCTTTATTGGGATGTGCATCCTGACCGCGACGCCACGTGGTATGAAAAAGAGACAAAAAACATGTCTCGTCGTCAAATTGCGCAAGAACTAGAGTGCAATTTCAATGTGTCGGGAGAGTCAGTTATTCACCCTGACGACTTGGCAGGTTATTTAGAAAAGGTATCTTCTCCTAAGTATCGTACAGGCTTCGACCGCAACTATTGGATTTGGGAAAGCGCTCAGCCCGGCGCAACCTATATGATCTCTGCTGACGTGGCCCGCGGCGATGGACAGGATAATTCGGCTTTTCATGTGTTTAAATTGGAAGACTTAGAGGTGGTGGCGGAATATGTCGGCAAGCCCACTCCCGACGATTTTGCAGACATTCTGTTTAATGTGGCGCAAGAATTCGGCAACCCTATGGTCGTTATCGAGAACAACAATATTGGCTACGCGGTACTCAAAAAACTTCAGGACAAGGGCTACCCTAATATTTATTACACCACCAAGACTACTCACGAGTTTGTTGATCCGGTCACAGCCCAGTGGCAGTCGAATGTAATTCCTGGCTTTACCACTTCTTCTAAAACTCGCCCTCTCATTATAGCGAAGATGGAAGAGTTTATGAGAAACAAACTAATTAAGATAAACTCCAACCGCCTGTTATCTGAAATGAAAACATTTGTGTGGCATCACGGCAGACCACAGGCGATGCGTAGTTATAATGACGATTTAATTATGTCGTTTGCAATTGGTTGTTGGGTGAGGGATACAGTGATTGTCGAGAGCCAACGAAGTGTTGAATATAGTAAAGAATTTATTGGTGCGATCTCGACGTCGAAAAAAGATCTCTCGACCTCCGTTCCGGGGATGATTGGCCATCGGAGTACTAAAGAATCACTTCAAAAACAGGCAGCACAGCAGTATAATGAACAGTATATTGCTTTAATTAAAGGATAATAAATGGCACCCAACAATAAAAAATCAAAGAATCCCTACAATCCAGCATCGCCCCTCTTCCAGAGGCTGACGCGACTGTTCTCTGGGCCAATTGTAAATTACCGCGCGCAGATTGCGCGCCAAGAGCGTAGAAACGACCTAGATAAATATAAAACAAGATTCACATCTCTCAGTGGCCAAGAGTTTAAGCGAGCCACAGACAACCTCTCGCAGAATTATAACGTTCTTTCCTCGCATGCGATGCGTAACCAGAACCGAAATGAGCGCTACGTTGATTTTGATCAAATGGAGTATATGCCTGAGATTGCGTCCGCTATGGATATCTATGCAGATGAGATGACCACTTCTAATGAATTTGACAAATTGCTGAATGTTGACTGCCTTAATCACGAAATCAAAACCATCCTCGAACAACTTTTTTATGATGCACTGAACATTGAATTTAATGCTTTTGGATGGGCACGATCGATGTGCAAGTATGGTGATTTCTTTTTGTATCTAGACATTGATGACAAGATGGGTGTTACGTCAGTGATCGGTCTTCCGAATAGTGAAATTGAGAGGTTAGAGGGGCAAGATAACACCAACCCCAACTATGTGCAATTCCAATGGAATGGTGCGGGTATGACCTTTGAAAACTGGCAGGTAGCTCATTTCCGTATTTTGGGCAATGACAAAAATAACCCGTACGGCACTTCGGTCCTGGAGCCCGCCCGCCGGATCTGGCGCCAGCTTGTACTTATTGAAGATGCGATGCTTGCGTATCGCGTTGTGCGCGCTCCCGAGCGCCGGGTCTTTAAGATTGACGTCGGCAACATCCCACCCCAGGACGTGGCCCAGTATATGGAGAAGGTGAAGACTGAGCTTAAGCGTAATCAGCTTGTTGATGCAAGCACCGGCCGCGTGGATCTTCGCTACAACCCTCTCTCTTTAGAGGAAGATTACTTCATTCCTATTCGTGGTGGAGTGGGTTCGGATATTGTTTCCTTGCAAGGTGCAAAGAATCTTAATGATATTGAAGACGTAAAATATATGCGAGACAAGCTGTTCTCGGCTATCAAGATCCCCCAGTCCTATCTAACTATGGGCGAGGGAGACTCGGAAGACAAGACTACTCTAGCTCAGAAGGATATTCGGTTCTCACGGACTATCTTGCGATTGCAACGTTCTTTCCTCTCCGAGCTAGAAAAGATTGCTGTGGTTCACTTGTATACTCTAGGCTTCCGTGGTGAGGACCTTGTTTCCTTTAACATTAATCTAAATAATCCTTCGCGCCTGGCTGAATTACAACACCTGGAGTACCTCCGGACTAAGTTCGAATTGGCCGGCGGCGTGCCCGAAGGAGTTTATAGCAAACGCTGGATATCTAAGAATATCCTCAGTATGACCGACGACGAGTTCCTGCGCAACCAGCGAGAAACGTTCTATGATCGAAAATATCAAGCAGCCATTGAAGCTGTGGGTGAACAGGCGGCCGCAGAAGGCGCAGGCCTAGGCGGCGAAATGGGTGGTCTAGGTGGCGATGATCTCGGTGGCGATGATCTCGGTGGCGATGATCTAGGTGGCGATGATCTCGGCGGCGATGATCTAGGTGGCGATGATCTAGGTGGCGATGACTCTGCCCTTCTGGCCACACCGGGGCGCCGCGAAGACCGAGGGAAGCGCTTTCCCTATGATCGAAGACGTAAGGGTCATTCGGGCCCCCGCAGCCGTCATCTGCGTCGAACAGCCCAAGGGGTGGAAGTTAATACTCACCGAAAGAACAAGGGCCATGGCGCCGGCGGCATAAGTATGCCAGACTTTAGGGAACTTGTTGGTCTGGAAGAAAGCGAGCAGTCTATTTATAATGGAGAAGAAGAAAAAATATTATTGGAAAACACCGTGGCGGTGCGACAGCTAATTAGTCAGCTAGAAAACAAAGAGGCAGAGAAGGATGAAACACAACAAGAAACGTAATACGGCATTCATTTATGAGAGCCTTGTTAGAGAACTCACCAAGTCCATCGTGGCGCAGAATGTCACGCGACGAAATGATATCTTAGATATTCTCAAGGAGAATTTTGTTGCGGGTGGTCTTTTGATGGAGGAGCTTGGGCTTTATCGTATTTTGGTAGAGACAAAAAACACCCAACCGGTGATTGCGGAAAAGCTTCTTCACGAAACCAAGGTGGCGCATCGACAGATAGACGCCGATGGCCTTTTCGGCGCTCAATCGAAAGTCATAGGGGACATTAACAAGCATTTGGGCGCCACGCTTTGGAATAATTTCGTGTCTAACTATAAATCCTTAGCCTCGATCAATGCTATTTTTAATGGGAAGACTCCTGTTAAAAAGAAAGTTTTATTCGAGCAGGCCATTATTGATTCGATGGTCTCACCCAAGAACACCAACCAGCAAAAAATGAAGCCTGTAGATAATCTGGTATATCGTTCATTTATTGCAAAGTTTAACGACAAATATAATACCCTTTTAGAAGAACAAAAAGAGTTCCTCAATAAATATATCGTTTCCTTTGCTGATGACGGCGCCGAATTTAATCTTTATCTCAATCAGGAGCTGGGGCGCCTAAAGAAAGCGCTTTATGAGTCGGTCACCACTAATGAGGATGGGGGACTTATTCGCGATAAGACGGAAGCTGTCCTTAACTATCTAGAAGAGTTTCGGACGCGCCAACTAGAACAGGCGGATTTCCAAAAAATTCTGCAGGTTCAAGAACTTATACGGGAACTTAATACCAATGATTAAGATCACACTGGGAGGGCCCCAGGCTACAGTAGAACTTAAGGCGCGCCGCGCCCTGGACGGTTCCCTGCTTATTATGGATCATCGCAAGATTGATATCGCGGTGATACCAAATGAACTGAAGGTTGTGACTTATCCCAAGTCCTCTGAGCGAGAGGATGTTTATTACTACCAAGATCGCTTGTTGGAACTATTAGCCAACCGTGGTATTATTGGTCGTGAGTCAATCCAAGGCGGAAATATCTTTAGATCCTTGGAGGCTACCCTCTATGAGAGTGAGAACCCTAACTCTCTCCAGGCCGCTGTATATGTGATCGCAGAGTTCATCAAGCATGAATCTGAGATGGAACAGGTTGCTGATCAGTATGAACGTGATCTTGAGAGCTTCTATACTCAGCCCGATGACCGAAACTCCACAGAGCTTGGAGAGGTCCCCCAGCAGGCCGAGAAGGGTGGAATGCGCCCTGGCTACTACTACTATCCACTACGCTATCGGTACTAAAATGCAGTTATTGTACTTCATATTGGTGGCCTATGGTCTCACTCAGCTTCTGTGTTTTTCGAAGATTCTCGACCGCATTCGCCCCAAACACTATTTCTTCTCGTGTCCTATGTGTATTGGCTTTTGGGTTGGTGTGTTTCTTTGGGGGGTTAACCCTTTAACGGAACTATTTACTTTTGGACACAACCCAATGGACGCGTTTCTGTTGGGCTGTCTAAGTTCAGGCACTTCATATGCCTTAAATATGATAATCTGTGACGATGGTATACAGATAGGAAAAGGAGAACGTCATGACGAAGTGGATGCTTCAACCAGTAAGACGATGCTGCAAGGGTAGCTGAATATCTGTGGGGTCGAGAGACCCCACATTAAACAAATAGGAATTAATTATGGCACGCAGAAAAAATGTAAAAAGAATAGATCCAAGATACTTCTTGAACGAGACAGTATTGTTTGAGCAGGGGATGTCGGCAAATATAGCTAAGCAGCTTGATCAAATAGTGCTGAGCGCCACGAAAGCGCTAAGGGGCATATTAGAATCGGGCCTTCTCTCTGCATCTAGAGATCCCGAAGCCCGGGCAGCCGTAGCGCTGCGCCCAGATGCTGAAGCTCCTCGAAATGTGGCAGGAGGCAATCTGGAAGGAATGATAACCCAGTATGTGGACAAGTTGGACGAGGCTGCAGCCTTACAGTTCGGCCGCGGAGGCTCGTCAGTACGAGGTGGTGAAGCCGCAGCATCGTTGTGCGGAGAGGCACTTCGAGGCATTCCTCCTTGCCCCGATGGTGAAGAGGTGTGTGCGCTGATGAGAAACGCAGTGGGATATCTGGCTTGTTTAGAGCAGGGCGACGGTGGCCGATGGTTGGAAGAGAATGGACTCGCGCAGGTAAATCAGAAGATATACAGTGCTCTTAACGACAAATTAAGAAACACCTTCCAGAAAAGCGCTGTGCAAGAGGCCCGAAGCGACCGCTCCCGCCGCAGGAACCGCGTCGAAGAGGGGCTTGAAGAAGGTTGCCCCTTCGAAGAGCCCGCTGAAGCCGGCGAGGCCATTAGTATTAGTGAGCCTGGAATGGAAGTTCAGGTAGATGACATCAGCCAACTTTCTCCCGAAGGCCCAACGCCACGACGAGCCCGCCCCAAGCTTCCCCGCGTCCGAGGCCTCGGAGAAGTCTCCAAGTCCGACTTGAAGAGGATTGTTTCTGAGATGATCACGAGAATTAATAATAGGAAATAACGATGTCCAAACAACTTCTCCGAGAATACTATGAGCTTTGTGAAGGCGGCATCTGTCAAGATCTTTTAACCGAGGCTGAAAAGCGCTTTGTTAAGGGGGGCGGGATGATGCTTAGTGGGAAACTACAAGAAGCAGATTGCCAGAATGGCAACGGGAGACAATACCCCTTTAATATTTTGGAACGTGAAGTAAAAAAGTACGCCGGCGTGGTGGAAGATAATCGCGCTCTGGGCGAGCTGGATCACCCCGATTCCTCTATTATTAATCTCGCCAATGTGTCACATATGGTGACTCAAGTGTGGATGGAAGGCAACGATGTTATGGGGAAATGCAAAGTACTGCAGACCCCATCCGGTCAAATTCTGCGAACACTCGTGGAATCCGGAGTAAAGATTGGGATCTCCTCTAGAGGGATGGGGTCCGTCACCGAACGGATGGGGAAGACAATTGTTGAAGATGACTTCCAACTCATTTGTTTTGATATCGTTTCAGAGCCTTCCACGCCCGGAGCGTTTGTGGGGATGACAGAAAATAAATCGATTAACGAGGGCATTCAAAAGAGCAACAAGATCCTTACCCTATTGAAGGGTATTTTAGAGGAATAGATGAAAAAAGAACAACTTAAAAGTATATTAAAGCCCTTGATAAAAGAGTGCATAAAGGAGGTGATGTTCGAAGATGGTGTTCTTTCAGGGATTATATCAGAGGTCGCTCGTGGAGTCGGTGGAATTCAAACTGTTGAAACTGGGCCTGCAGCCATCCAAGAAAGACAAGGCCCCGCGATTGCACGAATGCAACGAAACGCCTTTAGCGCAGAACAAAGCAGCAAACTCCAAGAACACAAGAAGAAGTTGATGAGCGCAATTGGCGCCCAGACATTCAATGGTGTGGACTTGTTTGAAGGCACCACCCCAGCCCCCTCTGGTCCTGCTCCCGGCGCTTCAGCGGCCCCGCGGGGGGCCCTATCGGGCATCGCACCGGGCGACCCGGGAGTGGACATCAGCGGCCTTTTTGGAGCCGTGGGGAATAGTTGGGGCGCCCACATGAAGGGTGGAAAGTAGGGGTGCTGAGTGGCCATCAATGTTAAAGTTGAATTAAGACGGGGTGAATCGGGCGAACGGCTTATTCGGCGCTTTATCAAAAAAGTGAAAAAAGAGAAGGTACTCGAAGCGTACCGCACTCGAACCGCTTATCATATCAAGCCGTCAGTAAAGCGCAAACTGAAACGTAAAAAAGCTCAACGAGCACGCGAGAAGTTTGAAAGAAAAAAGATGCGGTAAAAGTGATTAGTTATAACTATTTAATGAACGGAGAAAGATGCAATGGCTAGAGATTATATAAAAGTAGGACTCTCAAATGTGGGATCATATCAAGTGTCAGGCCAGCCCTGGCTGAGTGGTAACATTGACGCCAGCACCAGCGCAAAGGTACAGTTTCCCTTTGTTACTGGCTGGGTGGTAGTAAAAAATAACCACGATCAAGATGCCTTGAAGGTAGGTTTTTCAGCCCTCGGGATCGACGCTAAAAATTATATGACTGTCGGGCCCGAGGAGTGGCTCGGCCCTCTGGAAGTTAAAGTTACCGAGATGCACTTCAAGGGCTCCGACAGTGTTGACGTTCTCGCCGGCCTTACTAATATTCCTCGGGGCACTATTAACAATCCGAGCAATTCTCCGGCGGGGACAAATTGGTCTGGTTCTTACGTGAGTAACAACTGGTCACCTGGCATTTAAGGAGGTCTTTTTATGCCCTTACAATCTAAAGGCTGGGCGTTTGTAAGTTGCTCTAGTGGTGGTGGCGGATCAGCCCAAGGACCGACAGGGTCCCTTCAATTTCACTCTTCCTCTGGAACAATCAGTGGCAGCGCTAATTTAATTTTTAATACAGGGTCGAGTCCCAATCGGCTTTTTCTTACCGGTGCACTTCTGGTTAATGGCGATATTGTAGCAACCAACTTTGATGTTGTAAACCACACTATCAGCTATCTTTCATCCTCCGGCGCCTCCAAGTTTGGCAATTCCACCGACGATCTTCATCAATTTACCGGATCCGTCCAAACCAGTGGCGCTGCGAATTCAACGCTTTTCCGAGTCGACGGGGGAGCCACATCACCTGTTATATTTGCTACCGGATCCGGTCAAGTTGCAATTGGCCACGATTCGCCGGAGTGTGCTCTTTCAGTTAATGGTTGTGTAGAATTTGGAAATGGCAGCGGCCTCGGATATCTTATGTCGCGCGGTGACCCCGACACACATCTGAGATTTTCAGCCGCGGGCCTAGGCTCTGATTCTATGGCTCTTGTTGCCGGCGGCAAAGCATTTATAACTATTGATAATAATGCCACCTCCTCTAATGACTACATTATTTTAGGAACAACGAGTACAGACAACACTTATGTTTCGGGCAATCTGTTTGTTTGCGACGGAACCGCCTCAATCGCCCACCTTAGCGGCTGCTCACCAATTCAGTTGCACGCGCCGATAACATCATCGTACTCCATTACTGCTTCTAACTTTGTTCTTCCTGTCGGAAGTGGAGTGTTTTCTGGCTCAACTGGTGTCTTTACCACCATTAGCGCTAGCGCTATTGTTGGCGGTTCACCGCTGTCAATTTCTTCATCTGCCACCACCGTTACTGGATCTCTTGCGGTTTCTGATCTAGATGAAGGCGGCATTCTGTTCGCCGGCGCATCCGGTGAGCTAAGCACCGACGTTGACAGCCTCCAGTGGACCACCGACCGCGGAGACAACGACGGCTATCTAAGTCTGGTCGTTTCTTCTTCTGCCAGTGGTAGTGCCGCACTCGGTGACGGGCTCTTTATGATGACCGACGAGAACGACGACGACATCTGCTTTATCAGCGCTGACGGCGCCGAATTCGCAGTCGACTCTACATTTGATGGTACGGTTAACCTGAAGGCTGCAGTAACTTCTTCTGATGTTATCGTCTCTACTACAGCGCCCAGCGCAGGACCAGGACTCTGGGTCTCTTCCTCAAACCCGGCCCTCGGCGGCGGCAACGAGAGCTACGCTGGGATCTGGTTGGGCTCCGGCTCCATGGGCGGGGGCGGCTTCTCGGGCGCAGCCATTGGTCTGAGTAACTTTTACAATGGTGGTGAAACGCTGCTCACGATCCGGTCCAAAGCCGGCAACCTCACACTTCAGTCTGATGCAGGCGATACTACCGTTAAAGCAACTGACGGCGAAGTTATATTAAGCGGCTCGACTCGTGTCATATCCCACACCGATCACAATTTCCAAGCTTTAGCGACTTTTAATGCAGGAGCTACTTTTAATGGTAGCTTGGTGGCTAATGGCGACGTAACTCTCGGAGATTCCGGAAGCGATGGTGTCACATGGAACGCTGGCTCATGGAATATGGGCGCAAACTCTGTTGTCACGACACTTAAGGATGGCGTCGATGGTCTCAGCGGCAACGGCGCGCTGATGTTCTGGACCGGTTCGGGCGGCGACTTTATGAAGTTCCATACCAGCGGGAGCGCTAAGGGTATCGTATTCCCGCAGGAGACTTATTTGAGCAGAGCTGGTGCTCTGTCTGGCACAGCCGCCGGCCCTGGTAGTTTCTTGGCTCTAGATGTTGATAAAAAGATAATTCTTGCGACTCCTGCTGGTGGTGGTGGTGGCTCCACGGTCGATACCACAACAGATACATCTAGTGCTACGTTCTATGTACCTTTTGTTAATCAATCAACAGGTCAAAGCGGCGAAACCGTCTATATTCACGACGTCTTATCAATAAATCCGTCGTCAAGCTTAGTTAAGATTTCGGAAACCGGCAATAACGCAGCATCTTTAGTCATTAGTTCTTCTACAGGCAAGTCCATCCCTGGCGGCCGCCGGCTCGGCTCAATTGGTTTCCCGGGAGCCCCCGGCTCGACCGACACATCGACTCTCATCGCCGGAGGCTATGTCGATTTCGGCGGCGGGGATTGGGACATTCTGACGATTCACGCCCCCAACAACAACGGGGTAATTCAGATTAGTGCCTCCAATACAATATACATCGAGGGCGACGCCATTGAATTCGAGGGCTCCGTCCTCGCGAATAATGGATTCACATCAGACGGTGAGATCTCCGGATCCGAGGGGATCCTGGGCGCCACGGCAAAGTTCGGTGGTCTCAACTTCGAAGGCAACAAAGTCTTGACTTCGGATGACGGCACCATCATGTTTGGCGCCACCGCCGATCAAGATCTCCGTGCTAACTCGCTCTTCCTTTCTGGCGGACTTGAGGTCGGCGGCAATGTTACCCTTGGTGATGCCGGGGGTGATTCAGTCACGGTCAATGCCTCATCGTGGGGCTTCGAGTCGAACGACCAGGTTTGGAAGCTTGCTGATAATTCCGACGGCTTCGGGGGCAACGGCCCACTGTTGATATTTACTGGTTCCGGTGGAGACCTTCTCAAGTTCAGTACCAGCGGCTCTCGAAAAGGCGTTGTTTTCCCCACGACATTCTATCCCGGTAGTGATAACGGCGCTGACATAGGTGATTCAACATACCGGTTTGGAAATTTATATCTAGCTGATACGGCCGTAATCCACAAAGGCGTGGTGATTGGTACCGGCTCCGCTCCTATGATTACTTTGGATGTCCACTATACCGGTAGCGGATCCCCAGTAAACCTTTCAAACGATACCGGTGGCGGCGAGGTGGTTTATTTTGGTACTTCCTCGGCTGGTCTGAGTACTGGCGCCGTTTATTTTCTAAATAAGCAGGGGGGTTGGCAATCGGTTGATAGTGCCACAACCGGTAGTGGCCACAATCAGCTGTTGGGCATAGCTTTGGGTACCAAAGCAGCTGACCATGGCGTTCTGGTTAGAGGATACTTCGATGTGCATACTCACTATTCAGGATCCTTTATTAAGGGGGGCGCCGTATATATCCAATCGAGTAGCGCGGGACGAACCACTACGGGTGGCGGCTATCTAAGTGGCGCCGCCCCGTCTGCCGCCGATTCATATGTTAGAGTTGTGGGGTATGGGACAGACACCGCCAATGTGATTTATTTTAATCCGGACAGTACATATATCGAGTTAGCGTAATGGCCACCAGTTTTAAAGTATCAGGAGTTGATACTTATGATATAAAAACTCTTTCAGGAGTTGAGGTTATTAGCGACTGGGAAGTTGTTAAAGAATTTGATTTTACAAAAGCGTCAGACCATACATTTGCTGATGGAGTTGCTGAAGCATTTGGGGGCGTCAACTGGGTATGCCAAAACCTATCAACTTATGGGGGCGTCGATTCATATATAAAATTTATTGAGGGAACGGGACTCCAAATTTTTATTACTGGCTCTTCCGCCGCCGATAGTAATTTTTACTGGAGAACTATGACCACCCCTCTTTTACAGGCTCAAGTATCAGATATTGCCACAGCCGCCGGCGTATCGTTCTCTGCCGAAGACACTCTTTGTTATCAAGTGCTACTCGCACCCACAACTTTTCATAATGTTGGACGAACCGTAAGCAACCCCGGGAACCCGTATGATGGAACTACCCAGGATGCTAATAATCTACAGCAGCGCCTTATAATTTCTGATGGAAGTTACGGTACCGCCACCAGTGCGCTTTTCTGTACAGCCGCCCCGTGGCTGAGTTCGTCGATAACTCCACATACTGCTAGTTGGTCGACCCGCCTCGGCGGGAGCACCGTCCACGCCACAGCCGGCGACCCCGTCGACGACGTTCAAATCGGTGGCTCTTCTACAAAATGGCCACGGTGTATGGAAATACTCGCCGCTCCAGGAGCCGGCTATCTAACTTCAATGGCGCATACGAGTTCAACCGGCAAAACTATTACAAATTTCCCGAGGCCTCTTACGATGACTTACCGTTCTTCCGGAACTATGTCGTGGCAGGTACAGCAGAGTATTGCTGACAATCCAGGCGTAAGTCCTTCATACGCGCTGCGGCATTCTAATTCATATGTAGCTATGTCTGCGAATATTGTATTGTGGAACGGCATCCCGGGCTCGTACGGTCCCGGCACCCCCTTCTATATATCCGCAGGTATAACGGCTACGTTTACTAAATTGCGTATCTTAAGGAGGTTGCCAAATGGCCAAGGTTAAGGGATTCGGAGGTGCCCCGCTGACTCAACCCTGGGAAGTCGTTAAAGAATTTGATTTTACATCTCATGTCGGCACGAAAAGCTTTACAGAGGGCGAAACTTATGAATGGGAGGGCGTCGACTGGACATGCCGCAATTTAGAATATTATGGTACAAGTATGCAACTTATTAATGGTACTGGCTTAAAAATCAAAGTTGATGGTGCCGATACCGACCCGCACGCAAATTGGTACTACAGATGGATGAGCTGCCCTCTCCTTTCAGCATCTGTGGGCGATATTGTTTCTGACTATGATGCTTCCGATACCATTTGCATTCAGGTGCTTTTAACAAGCTCTTTTGGGGGATCCTACTCAACCGGTGACGGACAATATGGAGGTAGTTTTTTGGTCATGACAGATGGTGGCTATGGCCCAGATCCCGCCGTCTCGCCTGAACCTCCGGAGGACACCACAGGAAATTGGTGTTCAATGGGAATGTATAATAATGGCGATTCTGACCATACGGCAATGTATATGCGCACAGGTGATTACGAAGCTGCCCCCGCGGGCCCGCTCTATGGTGAGGATACCGCCGGCGCACTTTTCCCAACTTTTTACGAGATGGTTGTGTTGCCGGCATGCACTTTTATTGGATCCGGCGCCACAACTGGTTCTGCTGGCGCCGATATCACAGAATTTCCCGACCCTTTGTCGACAACGGAGTTCCGCGCTAGCGCACACAGGCAATCGAAATATTCCTATTTGATAGATAATATGCCCGGTGGGGACCCGCCCCCAGCTCGATCGTCGAACTCAACGAGTGATGCATCTCCTTCCTATGATCTTAGACCATCTAACCTAAAAGCATGTTTAAGCACCCGGGTGTATTATCACTTAGCAGGCGCAACCATGAACATTGTAACAACTTTTACTAAAATGCGCGTACTTAGGAGACCGCGTCATGACTTATAAAGAGAAAAACACTGATCCGGATAGCACATATGTAGAGTTGTCTAATGACTAAGAGGTGTATTTAGATGTGGGGGCCTAATAATGTCAGATTATAAAGTTATTAGTACCGCAGCCGCCGCCGATATCAAAATCATATCAAATATTGCTGTAGCAGATATTCGTTCAGTTACTGGAGATGCCAAGCAACCTAGCAGCGGCTTTGAGGGCGAGTACGATTTAGACAATATTGAAAAATTTACTAGTATCAACAATATGAATTACGGATCGAGGACGAGCGGGTGGAAGGGGCCTTGGGTCGGAATCGGCAAGACGGCCCTCGCTACCGGGTGGGCTTCTGCTTGCAGGTCGGTTGCTGAAATATCAGGCGAGGTCGGCGGTACCGCCTATGTCCAGTGGAAAAATGATAAAGGCTACAACACCTCTTGGGATCTACTGGTTGGCCTAGGCTATGTAGATAATGATAATTGTGGCGGCGCGGACCCGCGCGATTGGTTAACGTGGACATGGCACCTTACTGCTGGTGGGACTCAAATGTACTGCGGAACGTGCCCCGGTGTCGAGTACGCTGATGTTTATCAAAATTGGACCAATGGAGTCACCGCGAACAACACCAACTATCGAACATGTAGGCTTGAGATTAACGCCGGCAACGTGAGTTGGAAGTATAGTGATGATGCAGAGGTGAGCTGGACAACAATGTATACCTCTCCCAGGACTGTTGATATAGCAGGAAATAGTAATTTAGTTGCTTGCGTTGCGGTAAATGCACCTCACGGATATGGGGGAACCCCCGAGAACCTTAAACTCTACGGAAATCTAGTTAATACATAACATATTTGGTAACTCAATGGTCAATAAAATAATTGAAATTACAAAATGATAACTATTAGTCATTTCTTAGTCATTTCACCACTTTATTTACTAGTTATTAGTGGAAATTTATCTTTGGAGTAGTCTATGTCATCCTTATTAGAAGAAGCAATTGTTGATGCGGCAGCATTGAAAGAAGCAGCCCTCAAAAATGCAGAGGCCTCTGTCCTAGAAAAGTATTCTACGGAAGTGCGTAGTGCAATAACCACACTCTTAGAGCAAGATGAATTAGGAGGCGAGCTTGGCGGCGAGATGGGAATGGATATGGGAGCCGATCTGGGCGCCCCGGTACCGGCCGGATCCGCAGGTAAGCTCGATTCGTCTTTCATGAAAGATCTTCCCCTGGCGTTCCAAACTGAGGAACTTGACGGCCCCCCCGAGAACGAACTTATTGAAATTGACTTTGACGCCCTCAAGGCCCGTATTGCTGAAGAAGAAGAAGCAGGAGTCGAGCCCGAGCCGGCTGAACTGCTGGAAGCAGAAGCAGTGGCTGAAGAACTCGACGAAGCGCAAGGAGGCGATTCCTCCTTTTACACCGAACCAATTGGTGACACAGAGGAAAAAGCCGCCGAAGAAGGTGAAGAGGGCGGTCCCAAAGGCGAGCAGGTTGCGGACGATGAGGCTGAGGCATCAATGGGAATCAAAGATCCTGCGGTGACCTCGGAAGATGTTGAACTGGACGAAGATCTCCTCAACGCGATCGTTGAAGAACTCGTTGTCGATATGGTCCCGCGCCCCCAAGGGTGGTCATCTCTCGGCTCGGCTGATAATAGCATCGAGCAGGCCAACAACGATGCGATGGCAGCGGCAATGGCTGCCCACGGTGAACCCCTCGAAGAGGAAGAAGAGGATTTGTCCACCGCCCCAGACGTCGTCTCCGACGACGCATTTTTTGAATCAAAAAATAGGGATCTCAAGAAGACTAATAACGACTTGAGGTTACTATTAAAAGAAGCTAAGTATCAACTTACTAAGATGAACTTAGCGAATGCGAAGCTTGTTTATCAAAACAAGGCACTCAGCAGCTCCTCCTTGAATGAGCGACAAACTAATAGAATTGTCGAAGCTGTTCGGAACGCTAAATCGGTAGAAGAAGCAAAAGTTATATTTGAAACTGTGGAAAGCACAGTGGGGGCCGCGATTGATCATCGTACTCGCCCACAATCACTGCGCGAAGCTGTTACAAGACCAACTTCTGTGCTTCTAAGCTCCCGTAAAAGCGAAGCTACCTATGATCCCAATGTGGATCGTATGTTGCGCTTAGCAGGCTTAAAGAAACAATAAACTATTAGGAGGTATATTAAAAATGTCTATTGTTAAAAAACTAACTGAAGGTATCGTTAATCGTGACCTCGCTCAGGAAGGGGCTGCACTCATTGGAAAATGGGAGCAGACCGGACTTCTTGAGGGTCTTCACAACGATCACGTTCGGAACGGAATGGCACGTTTGCTTGAGAACCAAGCGAAAGAGCTACTCCGTGAAACTTCATCCATGCAGGTTGGAGATGTTGAGGGATTCGCAGCTGTTGCGTTCCCCCTCGTTCGCCGTGTATTCGGCGCTTTGATTGCTAACGAACTCGTTAGTGTTCAGCCGATGAGTTTGCCCTCGGGCCTCATCTTCTTCCTTGACTTTGTTTTCTCCGCCAATATTGGTGGGGGGAATGCTGGTGAGCCTCGATTGGGTAACCCCCTCGATACTTCCATTTATGGTCAGGGACGTGTTGGCGCGCAAATCATTAGTGGTGCGCTCCTTAACTCGGGTAGTACCCCGCAGCAGGGTCCTTATGCCCTGAACAACGGTTACTCCTCGCCAACTGGTTCGCAACTTATTTATCTTGCGAATGTTGCCGGCGGCGACCAGGTTAGTGGTACGTTCGGTTCGACGAGTAATCTACTTGATCAACTTTGTCAGTATGATCCGGATCTTGTTTCCGGTTCTACTGTAGTTTGTGTGATGAGTATCACCTCATCCGGCTTGGCTAACTTTAACTATGATGATCTAGTGGCGCTTACTATCGGCACAGGCAGCAATTCGCTCGATGCGAATGCTGGCGCTCTTGCTAACGGTACGTTCCATCAGCGTCGCTTGACGTCTTTCTCGGGCAGTGCTCGTGGAACTGGTGCTACGCTGAACGTCGTGTTTACTAACGATACCGGTCGTAATCTCTCTGGGATTATGAGCGATATCACCGGTGGAGCGCTTACAGTTACTTGGCCGAGGCGAGATGTGTTCGCCACTGGCGGCGCCCTCGGCTCCGTTGTTGGTGCCACTCCCTGGTCTCTTGAAGGTAGCGACTACATCCCCGAAATCGACATCAAAATCGATTCCGTGGCTGTCACTGCTATCACCAAGAAGCTCAAGGCTAAGTGGACTCCGGAATTGGGACAAGATCTCAATGCCTACCACAACCTTGATGCCGAGGTCGAGTTAACTCAGATTCTGTCTGAGCAGATCGCTCTCGAAATTGACCAAGAGATCCTCACAGATCTCATCAAGGGTGCAACGGCTGATACTCGGTATTGGTCGCGTAGTCCTGGTCAGTTCGTGGTTGCCGCGACTGGTGTCGCACGTTCTAACTCTAGTGGTCCCCCGGATTTCACTGGTAACGTGAGCGAGTGGTACGAGACTCTCGTTGAAGCAATCAACGATGTGTCAGCTCAGATCCACCGGAAGACTCTCCGTGGTGCTGCCAACTTTGTCGTCTGCGGACCCGAAGTTGCCAACATCCTTGAGTTCACCGCTGGTTTCCGTGCAAACGTAACCGCTGATAGTGACAAGGGTGAGATTGGTGCCGTTAAGGTTGGTTCACTGTCTAAGAAGTTCGACGTTATTGTCGATCCCTATTTCGTACGTAACTTGGTCCTAGTTGGCCGACGTGGAAGTAGCTTCCTGGAGAGTGGATATGTCTATGCGCCGTATGTGCCGCTACAGACTACGCCTACTATCTTTGGTGTTGAAGACTTCGTGCCCCGTAAAGGTGTCATGACGCGATACGCCAAGCAGATGGTGCGCCCCGATATGTATGGTCTAGTAATTATACGTGACCTGTAAGAGTAGACTTTAGAGTCAACTTTTTGAAAGCCCCGTCTCTTTTGAGGCGGGGCTTTCTATTTAGTAATAGCCTATGAGGGACAATGAATGGCCATACCAAAATTAAATCCGGCTTCCACCACTAATTCCAATGTTTTACCTGTTACAGGCACTACCGGCAATGTTGCCGCGACCCTCCCATTTGGAGTGTATGCCGGCTCCACGGATTTCTTATCTGGGGCTGCTGATCAAGTCGCCTATACGTATAAAAAATTAGGTGGTGATGTACTGGACATCGAGCTAACCCAAGGAAACGTCTATTCTGCTTATGAAGAGGCTGTTCTTGAATACTCTTATATCCTTAATATCCATCAGAGTAAAAATTCGATCTCGGATTTGTTGGGGGCCACGACAGCTTCTTTTGATTCTAAGGGTCGCATTAAAAGCGGCGACTCTCTTTCCGGCTCCAACGTAGAACTACGATTTCCCTCTTATGACTATGGATATATCCGGCGCATAGCTAACCAGCGCATTACCGAAGTGGGCCTGGGTGGCATCGAGCCCATTTATTCGGCCTCTATTGCCCGAGTCACTGATGAACAAGATTACGATCTACAACAAATTATTTCTGCATCGGCTGCTACCGACACAAATGTACCCTACTATGGAAAGGTGGGAAACAACCGTGTCATCATTCGAAAGGTCTTTTTTAAAACCCCGCGCGCCATGTGGCGTTTTTATGGCTATTATGGCGGCTTCTCGGTGGTAGGTAATATGAGAACCTATGGGCAATACGCCGATGATTCAACATTTGAAGTTGTTCCTACCTGGCAAAATAAACTACAAGCGATGGCCTACGAAGATGCGCTATGGACGCGGATTTCACACTATTCATACGAGATCCAAGACAATAAGATCCGTATTTTCCCAGTTCCCGACGACACAAGCCCCGAGAACTTCTGGGTACAATTTACTGTCGAGAACCGAGAACCGTGGGCCAACGTCGCCGGCCAACCAAATTCTGGGAAGAAGGGTGTTAACAATATGAACACCCTCCCCTTCAGCAATATTCCCTTTAATAGTATTAACGCTATTGGCAAACAGTGGATTAGACGATTTGCATTGGCGCTCGCCAAGGAGATGCTGGGACAGATACGAGGCAAGTTTAGTACAGTTCCGATCCCCGGCGAATCAGTAACTCTCAATTTCGCAGACCTTCTGTCTCAAGCAAAAGCCGAGCAAGATGCTTTAAGAGATGAGTTGAAGACCACACTGGATGAACTCACGTATGCGAAGGTGGCCGAGATGGAAGCCGCCGTCTCGACGGCAGCGGAAGGGGTCTTGGCGTCGGTACCTGCTGGCATCTACGTAGGGTAGATAGATGGCCGAAGATCCTAAAAATAAATGGTCTCAGCCAGACGCTCCGCCTCCTCCCATGTTCTTTGGGAAGAAGGAACGAGATCTTGTTAAGCAGGTTAATGATGAATTAGCCGAAAGAGTAATTGGGCAAACTATTGCTTATTACCCTATCAGCGTAGAACACTCAGATTATCATGGGGTGTATGGGGAATCAATTAATAAGATATCGTTGCCTCCTATTCGTGTTTACGCATACGTGGTGGTGGAGAATGAACAAACAAATGATCGTTATGGCTATGAGTATCTCACCAAGCTGACAGTTAATTTTCACAGAAAACGGCTCACTGCCGATCAAGACCTCTATGTAAGGGTAGGAGACTTTGTTCAGTACGGTGAGGAATTTTACGAAATCGTGAGAACCTATAATGATACAAGGTACTATTTTGGCCAAGTGGAACATAAATTCCAAGTAACCGCAGAGTGTATTAAGGCCAGAGAGGGGAATTTCCGTGTCAAGGAGTAAAAGAAAGGATCGTCGCACTCAAGCAGAGATCCAAAACAAACCTGCATTACGCTGGGCCTATGTCGGAGCCCCAAAAGTTGAAGAACAACTTCAAGAAGTTACCTTTATGCCCTCGAAACTAGAGACTATTGATGCCGCAATGGTCCATTTTGTTAACAACGCAGTCAACCTGTCGGTCACTACAAACGAAGGATTTCAAAAGGTTCCGGTCATTTGGTCCTCCGCGGAGCGCTCATTTCAGATCAAACACCAAGGCCAACGCGATCTACGCGACAAAACTGGTGCTTTGACGTTGCCTCTCGTAACTGTTGCACGCGCTTCTGTTGTTAAAGACCCTACACGCAAGGGAATTCCTTACGCCAACATCTACCCCATTAACGATGCTAAGGGGGGCACCATCACTGTAGCGCGCCGAATTAATCAAAAGAAAACGGCTGAGTTTCAAAATGCCTTGGCGAATAGGACTTACGCTGGTGGCCCCGATGAACCAGGACGCGTCAAATCGAAGTATTACAGCGTGAATAAGCGTCAGATGAGCACCCGTAAGACTGTATTTGAAACCATTACCATTCCGTTGCCCACTTGGGTGACGGTAAATTATGAAATTGCGTTGCGTTCTGAGTACCAGCAACAGGCCAACGAAATGATGCAACCTTTCTTTACAATTCCTGGTAATTCTCGGATGCCCAGACGTATCCATAGCGACGGTCATTACTACGAAATCTTTATAGACGGAAACTTCGCTAATAACTCAAATTCTCAACAGATGGAAATGGACCGTCGTCAGTTCGAAACTATCATCAATATTGAAGTTTTGGGCTACCTCATCGGAGAGGGAGAAAACCAAGAAAAACCGAAACTTGTGCGTCGCGAGAACGCTGTAGAAGTGAAGTTTCCCAGAGAGCACATTATTGTAGGGGATATCCCCGAAAATATTAAGGATGGATTTTATAGAGAATAAGTCGCTTGGCCCAGCTAAGCACTAATTAATAGGAATACTCGTTATTGAGGAGAACCAACGAATGTCAGTTAAAAATTTTAAATTTGTTTCACCCGGAGTGCAGGTCCAAGAGATTGATAATTCCGCGCTTCCACGCAGCCCGGGCCAACCAGGTCCGGTCGTCATCGGTCGAGCACGCCGAGGGCCCGCAATGCGGCCTGTTGTGGTCAATTCTTTTTCCGAATTTATAGAAAATTTCGGAAACCCCGTAGCCGGGGGTCAAGGAGGCGACGTTTGGCGTAATGGCAATATGTCTTCTCCCATGTATGGCACGTATGCTGCCCAAGCATACCTCAAAAACAGTTCTCCGCTAACTTATGTTCGACTTTTAGGAGTTGAAGACCCCAATGAGAGTACTTCCGGCGGAGCCGGAGCGGCCGGTTGGAAAGAATCAATGGATACTGCCGGAACCGCCGGCGGTGGAGCGATGGGCTTGGTCCTCTTTAATTCTGGCTCGACAGCTACACTCCACAAGTCCAACGGCGAAATTCGTCTTACGGGCACCCTCGCAGCAGTCATTTATGTAGAAGATGCCAATACGATGCTTCGGTTGAGTGGTACGTGTTTGGCAGTCACGGGCACCGCTGATGGCCCCAAGAATGGCATCGGCTCTCAGCTTATTGTTAGAAATAGCGGCGGCTCAAGGGAATATGTTGTCGCCATCACGGCTGAAGACGGCTCATCTAAAAACATCTCCAGTTCATTCAACTTTACAACCGACAGCTCAAAATATATTCGGAAGGTTCTCAACACCAATCCTCAACTGACCAATGGTACAATAACTGATGCCAGCGCTCAGAAGGGTTATTGGCTTGGCGAAACTTTCGATCGATCTGTTGCTACCCATATTACCTCTAGTGATTCATTTGCCTCCTTGGTGTGGCTATATAGGGACGCCGGCGGCACGGCAGCCGATGGAGGCAATCACAAGAATGCGATGGTCGCTGGGCAGACCCCCTGGGTAATTGCAAACGACCCCGTTCAGGGCATTGCCGATGTTTCGACCAATTGGAACCCGAAAGATCGTCAAAAGCTTTTCAAGTTCCACGCCCTTACCCCCGGCGACTGGTCCAACCGTAATATGAAAGTTTCTATTGCGAATATCAAGGCGCCTCAAAATGATTCTACCCCCTACGGCACATTTTCCGTCATTGTACGCCAACTGAGTGATAGTGATAACGTTGTACAGGTTTTGGAACGATATGATAATTGTGATCTGAATCCGAATTCATTAAACTACGTCGCTCGCAAGGTCGGTGATGAGAATATTGTTTGGGACAATGCAAAGCGTCGCTATAATGTGCAGGATGGCAACTGGCCCAGCCGGTCCAACCTCATTCGGATTGAGATGAACACGGATGTTGATGCCGGCCTTACGGACGGTGGTCTCCTTCCCTTCGGAATGCGCGGAATGATTACCTATGCAGACTTGATTACCACCGGCACCGAAGCCGGCGCCGACGGCGGCCGGCTGAAGGCCCGCGCGTGGCTCACTGGCTCGGCCTGGGGCGCGCCCACCTACATCGGCGGCGGCGCGGCAGCACACCCTCGCGGATCAGGCAAATCGGCTGGCGATGACCTTACCCTTCTTTGGATGTACGACAGTGGTTCCACCACTGCCGGCGCTGACACCTATCTGCGTGCGAAGGTAATTACGCCCAACCCCTCTCTCCGGGTCAGCGCCTCTGACGGCGACTTGGGCAACCCTACGGATGCTTATTTTGGATACCAGACAGGCCGCTCGAACACGTCAACGCGCTTTGATCCGTCTAACGCCGATCTTCTGCGCCCGCGTGGTGGCATGCTTAACACTTTCTCCTCCGGTAGTTGGATGAAGGAAACTACGGTATTCACCCTTGACGATCTGAGAGAAGGAGCCAACGACGCTGTTTGGTGGGAGTCAGGCTCTCACGCGGCTGGTAAATCCCTCACGGTCATCAGCGGCGCCGTTAGCGGCGTCCTTGATGCAGGCTATGATCGCTTTACGATGCCGATGTACGGCGGGTTTAGTGGTCTAGACATTAAAGAGATGGATCCTTTCCGTAACACTCTTCTTCTTAACGGAACTCCGCGCACCAATTATGCATTCGCTTCAGTGAAGCGAGCGATCGACAGCATTGCTGAACCGGAAGTGGTGGATATTGATCTCGCACTTGTTCCGGGCGTTACCAATGAAGGTCTCACAAACCACTTAATTAATGTTTGTGAAGATCGAGCTGATGCTCTGGCGATTATTGATCTGCCCGGCGGATTTGTTCCCCGCGCGGAATCCACCTCGGAGTCTCGAAATGCCACGACGGGGGTTAAGACGAC